>JAESGW010000608.1_pt1 | contig 22853 bp, 24 predicted proteins | sample 9269791 | NCBI WGS metagenome assembly JAESGW01 (sample SAMN16773120, study PRJNA677053) | algae metagenome | isolation source: Aphanocapsa lilacina HA4352-LM1 and co-occurring heterotrophs from near cave... | place: USA: Maniniholo cave, near Haena, Kauai, HI | collected 2009-07-28 | reverse complement strand
ACGCTATTGCCGGCCCCGGCCGCGATGAGGTCACAGCACGTCGTGTCAATCAGCGCCGCAACCTCGGCAGCATCCTCGCGATAAACGGGAAACAGCAGCGCAATGCGTGAATGAGATGGCACGCGTGCCGGGGGAAGTGCGATCGTGTCGATGCTGCGCGAGAATGTTAGGGCGACGAACCCGATGAGTGCACTGACGGAGCCGGCTGCGACCCACGCGAAGCACAGCGTACTCAGTACCAGAAACACGAGCTGCAGTACCGTCGGCATTTCAACCGACAGCACGCGATAGAGCGTGCAGGCAAACGCCGCCGTTGCAGCGAGCCAGAGAACGATGAGCGCCACGCGCGCTACGACAACTCGAGTGGGCGCGCGCGACTGGTCGGGCCGATGGTTCCACAGCGATTGCTCGGGCATCTCGCAGCGGCGAGGGTCGGGGAGGTAATATCGATACCCTGTTTCCGAACGCGCCGGATCCATCAATCCTTCGTCCATCGGTACAGCCAAGTCTCGGAAATCGGCTTTTCCTTGTGATGAAGTGCCAAACGCAACTCGCTGGTCGTCGCGGCTTTTGGATCGAGACTGAATGACACGCGCATCCCGTCGATGCTGGGATTGGCTTGAACGACCGGCGTGCTGACGGCACCAGTGGATGCCTCTACGCGCGCCACCGGCAGATCGGCGCCTGGAGGTAGAGAAAGCCCCTTGAAGTCGACCGCAAACTGAATAAAACCAGACCTCCGCTGCGGGCCGTTGATGAGCCCCGCGCGCGTCGCCGCGACGAAGGCACCGGACCAACTGCGTGGCGCTTGATCGGGCCAACTTAGCGTATAGTTGAAATTGTGCGCCTTTCCGGCGGCCAGCGGTTGCGCGGGCTTCCAGAAAGCTACGATGTTGTCATGGATCTCCTCGTCGGTGGGAATCTCGAAAAGCCTCACAGCACCCAAACCCCAGGAGTCACGCGGTTGAACCCATGCGCTCGGCCGGCGCTCGTAATATGCCTCGAGATCCTGATAGTCGGCGAAGCTACGCGACCGCTGAATCAGGCCAAATCCGCTCGGATTCTGGTCGAGAAAGTCGCTGGTGTGAAGACGACGCGGATTGTTGAGGGGGCGCCAGATACGCTCACCCCAACCGTTGATGATCGACAGTCCGTCGGAGTCATGAACCGCCGGGCGGAAGTCGCTGATGCGCGAACGGTCGATGCCCGAAAAAAGAAACATACTGGTGAGGGGCGCGATCCCGACGTCGGGCAATTCCTTGCGCGGATAGAGCGTAGCCTGCACCTCGATGACGGTGGTCGGCCCAGGTGCGACTTGAAACCGATATGCGCCGGTAACCGAGGGACTGTCCAGCAAGGCGTGGATGACGATTTGCGACGCGCGCTTTTCAGGTTTTTCGATCCACAGGCGACGAAAGAACGGAAACTCCTCGCCGCCCTGCTTGCCGACGTTTAGACCGAGCCCGCGCGCGGAAAGCCCATAACTCTGCCCACGTGACAGCGCACGAAAATAACTGGCGCCCTGGAAGACAATGATCTCGTCGAAAACGTCGGGCCGATTGAGGGGACCAGTGATGCGAAAACCGGAAAATCCGAGGCGTGACTCAGGCGACAGCTTGCTCGCCAACGGACTTAGATCGAAATATGCGTTATCCGGCGAGAGCGGCAGCACGGCATTCTGACCAACGATACTGATCTCTACCCCTGTCTTGAAAAGCCATCCGGTCGGCAGGACCTGCACTTCGAAGTTCAGATCTTCTCCGCGCCAGATGGTCCGCTCCGGGCGAAACCGGATCTGACGAAATTGATCGTAATCCAGTTCCGCCACGCCCTCAGGCAGTACTGCCGACGGTGCCTGATGCGCCTTGCCCGCTAATTCGCTGGCAAGCCGTTGCACCACCTCGTGGGTGAAGGCGGCAGGCGCCGAAGGCGCATTCGACGGTACCTGCGCCGTCACCGGCAAGATGCCGAGCGCACAAGCGGCAAGAGTTGTCGCGAAAAGGTGGTTCAAGCAGCGGTCCATTTGTGAGCGGTTTCGCAACGATTGCAGACGGGTTATCGCGGCCCGACCTCTTGAACGGATCGATAGCGGCGAGGTCTTGAAACGTCGCAGAACCTATTTTGTTCCAGGTTGAAGCACACGCGTAGCATCGAGAGCCGGAGCAACGTCGCGCGGCGACCAAACTTGTGTAGGTGGGGGAGGATGGCGCGGCGAAACCTGATGAACGCTTGCCTGCTCCCAATGTGACTGGGCGATACACCCGGCATCCGCTAGGACGCAACAGAACGCTCAAAATTTGCGCGTGAGCACAATCCCGTCGTCGTACACACGGAAATCAACCTTCCCGCTCCCTATGTCAGCGCACAACTGATTGTATTCCGCGACGGTGAATAGGCGCTCGCAGACGCTGAGAACCGCAACGCGAGTGCTCGCTGCCAACTCAGCGGGCGAAGTGGGCGCCCGGCGTTCGTTCGGTTGGTAGCCTATCATCGCGTGACCTCGGTATCTCATGGAGCGCCGCCGGTGCTCATACTTCGTGATGGCCTGAATAACGGGCTCACGAGTTCTTTGTTCCACACATTTGCACAGCGCACAGAAGGCTGGCGAGAGATCGTGGCGCTCGATCACCGAACAACGCGCACAGTGTCGGACGATCGCTGCGGGCGACACGCGTAAGTATATCAGTAGAATAGGGCTTTGAATGTAGGTCGCCAGCTCAACCACGCATATTGAATCAGAACACGTTCGAGTTTTTCGCAATGGATGCAGCTCGCCAGTGCCGGTATCGAGATCCATACCGGGCCAAGAGATCCCGCTCTTCATAGCGCATTGCGATGAGCACATATGCGGTCAAGCCTCCGGCCAGCAGGAAATGACCCGCCGTCATCCGCGGCGTTGCCCAAACGCCCAGCAATACACCGACGTACATGGGATGGCGCAGCCATCGATAAATCCAAGCGGTTTTCAGCTGCGGCCGGTGGGCGACTTCTCCGTTTGCCCAGGCGCGCATTTGAGCGAGGCCGAGGAGTTCGAAAATGCCAAACGACCAGGCTCCCACGAATAGAATGATCCATCCGACCGTAAAAAGCGTCCACATACCGTCTCGCCATAAACCCCGACCCACATCCCAGAGTTCGATCGTGATCGGCTGCCAAAAGACAATGAGCGCAAATAGCGAAAGGTTGGCCATATGCACGTACGTACATCGTTCGAACGCGGTCGGCATCCGGCGCATTACCGTCTCCTTGAACCACGGACGAGCCATGATGGAGTGCTGCAGACCGAAAATCGCAATGAGGCCGAGATCCACGAAGCCCGCGAGCCAGGGGGACGATACGTATACGCCGCTGTCGACGGTAGGCAATGGCCAGTAATCAAGTAGCTTGCGCGGCCCGGAAAGGAAGATGACGAAGCTGATCCAGAATGCCCACATGACGACGATGCCGGACCACGCATACACCATGGCTCCCACGGACCCAGCGCGATGAAGGCGGAATCGCTTAATCATGGACCGATCGAAGTTCCTGCTGGAACTCGTACGCCAAGATCAGGCATCGAGGTCGACAGTCAGTTCACGAGACCAAAGTCGCAACTTGCCGCATGCTTCCAGGAAAGCAGGGACGTCCGCGGTCTTGCCCAATTCGACGCAACCTTCATCGAGGTCCTCGGCGATGCCCGCCTTTTCGAGAAGTGGTATCGCCTCGGACGAATACGCAATAAATTTACAGTGCGCGAAGGCGTCGCGAACGAAATCCTTCGATGGCGCGTCGTTACATAATTGCTCCACGGTCTCATCCGACGTCAGGATCATGACTGCGTCGAACAGAACCGACGGGCCGCCATCGATCTTGTAATCCGCCGGCACAACGGTTCCGTCTGAGAGTTTGGCGCCTGCGATCTTCGGGGCGACAACCTCATGGACCGCACCGACCTTTTTTACCAAACTAAGAGCCCCCTTGTAGAGCTTCACATCGGCACCATCGCTGAGATAGATGCCGAGCTTGCGGCCTTCGAAGCGTTCAGGCCCTCGTACAATGATGCTCAGAGCATCGGAAGTCGGCAGATCTATCGGCTTCTTTGCCGGCGCGGCCGGTGCGGGCAGTTCAATGCCAAGGCCATCGGCTACGGTCGCCGCCAATGTCTCGTCAATCGTGACAAGATGTGCCGTCATGCGCTCGCGGATATCGACACGCTCGCACCGACTGAGCTCGAAGACCAGCGCGTCAGCGATATGCTTCTGCTCTATTGGCGTCTGGCTCCGATAGAAAAGTCGCGCCTGGCTGTAGTGATCGGCAAAACTTTCGGGACGCAGTCGAACCTTGCCGCCCTCGGATTCAGTGGCATGGCTTCGGAAACCGCGGTCAGGGTGCTCGCGGGGCCCTCCAGCCGCGCCCCAGCTATTGGGCTCGTAGTTGGCGCGACCCTTGGGGTTTTGCATGGCCATGTGTCCATCTTGCTGGAAATGAGCGAAGGGGCAGCGCGGCGCATTAACGGGGATATGCGTGAAGTTGGGCCCGCCGAGGCGCTTTATCTGCGTGTCGAGATACGAAAAATTGCGTCCCTGCAGCAGGGGGTCGTTGCTGAAGTCGATGCCAGGCGGAATATTCTGGGTGCAGAATGCGACCTGCTCCGTCTCAGCGAAAAAATTATCGACAAGCTCGTTCAACACCAGCCGCCCGACCACACGAACGGGCAGGATCTCTTCGGGAATGAGCTTGGTCGGATCGAGGACATCAAACTCGAACGCATCGGCAAATTTCTGGTCAAAGAGCTGCAGGCCGAGCTCCCATTCGGGAAACGCCCCCATTTCAATGGCATTCCACATATCACGCCGGTGATAGTCAGGATCGGCACCGTTGATCTTTACGGCCTCATTCCACATCACCGACTGCAGCCCCAGCTTCGGCTCCCAATGGAACTTCACGAAGGTCGAACGGTCGTTCGCATCCAGAAGTCGGAAGGTATGCACCCCAAAGCCTTCCATGAAGCGGAAGGAGCGAGGAATGGCCCTGTCGGACATAGTCCACATGATCATGTGCATGCTTTCAGGCGTCAGTGAGATGAAGTCCCAGAAGTTGTCGTGAGCCGACTGGGCCTGGGGAAAGGCCCGATCGGGGGCAGGCTTCACGGCATGTACGATGTCTGGAAACTTGATCGCGTCCTGAATGAAGAAGACAGGGATGTTGTTGCCGACGAGATCCCAATTACCTTCCTTGGTGTAGAGCTTGACTGCAAAGCCGCGGACATCGCGCAAGGTCGAACGATCCCTTGCTGCCGGCGACCGTTGAGAAGCGTACGAACGCCTCAGTCTTTTCTCCAGCACGTTGAAAGATGTCGGCGCGCGTTACGTCAGCGAGAGGCTCTGTTAGCTCGAAGAAGCCGCGAGCCCCGTACCCGCGGGCATGCACCACCCGTTCTGGAATGCGCTCATGATCGAAATGAAAGATTTTCTCGCGGAAATGGAAGTCTTCAAGAAGTGTAGGACCCCGGGATCCGGACTTGAGGGAGTTCTGATCGTCGGCAACAGGAATGCCTTGTTGGGTCGTTAGGATCGCATCACCAGATGCGATTTGATGGGTCTCTCCGCCGGGACCATTCGCAATCCCGAGGTCTTCACTTGAGGCCGCTTTCTTCTTGGATGCCCCGCCGAGATTGGTTTGAATGAAGGTTTTGCCGCGGGACGCCATGATAATCTCCTGCCGAGGTGAGCTCAGTTGAACGGCAACGATTGTTTGATGGCAGAAGTTCCCTGACGCCTGCACCCTGAGCGAGATGGATCTTCAAATATGGACTGAAGTCCCTTCGCTAGCGGGCCACGGCTGAACCGTTGAGCCATCGACCGCCGAAATCTCACTGTGTTCCGACCGCAGCCGCTCGCTCGCAAGTCCGAGAGGGGAAGCGTCGAGATCGGCGATCACCGGCAAATGATCCGACGCTGCGTAAGCATCGCGATCCACATCTATGCGGAGAACCATCTGCGGTGGCCGTACATAGATCCGATCAAGTCGTAAGAAAGGACAGAAGGCGGGGAAGGTACGGTGGCGGCTCCTGCCGGGGAATATCTCACGCAAAGCCTTCTGAACGGACCCGTACCAAAACCAATCGTTGAAGTCGCCCAGCATCACCAGCGGGAGCGGATCGGCCGCGGCCAGCAGAGCCAACTGACGGGCTTGGCGACGCCTTTCGCGAAGACTCAATCCAAGATGCACCGCGATCACTCGAAGAGGGCCGGCCGGTGTTGCAATGATCGCTTCGAGTGCGGCGCGCGGTTCACGTCGCGCAACCGAAATATCGTGCAGGGCGAAGAATAAGATCGGCCATCGCGCCACCAAAATGTGACCGTAGTCACCTTCCGGCGCTACTATCATCCGCGCCTCTGCGCGGTGCTGGCCGAGTTGCTCGGAAAGCTTCTCGAAGATCTGGGCATCGCCGCCTCGGCGCGCGTCGACTTCCTGAAGCGCTACGATGTCAGGCGAATGCCTCCTGACGTACTCGATGACGCGAGACAAATTCGGCTGCCCGAACATCGTGCGTGCACCATGAATGTTCCAGGTCATGACACGGAGCGATGAGCACCTTGCTTCTGGTGAAAAGTGTTGCGACCGGCCTTGTGTCGTCATGCCAATGGAACGCAGACGTCTGTCATTCGTTTCCCGGTAGGCACATCGGTTTTGTGAACGGGGCAGCTTCGCTGAATTTCCATGAGATTCCAAGATAGCGCCGGCCAACCGAGAGTTGCCACGAGGTTCGCGAATCCGATCGTTCGCCCTGGTACGAATTGCAGAGCCATTCATACAGCCAAGCGGGCTTCGGTACTTGTCGATGGGGAAGCATACTTTGCGCGGCTGGCGCAGTGCCTGGAGAAAGCTCGTCACTCCATTTTCGTTGTTGCTTGGGATTTCGATGCTGCAATTCGCCTCGTTCCGTCCAGAAAGCAAACCGTCGGTCACCTACTCCGTACATTGGTCGACAACCGGCCGAGCCTGAATGTTCGAGTACTCGTCTGGAGCGAGGCGACGATTCATGCGCCTGGGGCCACATTGCCGCTTCTGTTCGGTGCTGACTGGAGCGAGCATCCGCGCATCCGAGTCGAACTGGACAAGCGGCATCCAATCTACGCGGCCCATCACCAGAAGATTGTCAGTATCGATGATGAGATCGCCTTCGTCGGTGGGATGGACTTGACCGTTGATCGCTGGGATACGCCGCATCACACGAGTGACAGCGAGCTCCGTATAAAGCCCGACGGTACGCCCTATGAAGCCGTTCACGATGTCCAGATGATCGTCGACGGAGAGGCGGCAGCCGCACTCGCTGCGATTGCCCGTGAGCGATGGCAAGTGGCTACCGGCGAGGAAGTCCTCCCGAGCATATCCGAGGGTGCCATGTGGCCTGAAGATCTGAAGGCCCAATTCGAGAGTGTCTCGGTCGCGATCTCGACGGCGTCCCCCCGCTGGCGCGGGCAGGATGGATGTAGCCATTCCTTCCGAATGACTCTGGATGCGATCGCGGCGGCCCGCAATTCGATCTACGTGGAGGCGCAGTATTTCACCTCACGCCGGGTAGGAAAGGCCATCGCAGCATCTCTTGCCAAGCCGGAGGGTCCTGAAATTCTAGTGATTGTTGGTCTGAACTCTCATGGCTTCATCGAACAGTACGTGATGGGCCGCAATCGCGATCGCTTGGCGCGGAAGCTGAAGAAGCTCGATCCTTACGGACGTTTCCGCATTTACTACCCTAAGCTCCCGTCAGGGAAAGATCTCCTGCTCCACTCCAAGATTATCGTCGTCGACGAGACTTTGCTGCGCGTTGGCTCCTCCAATCTGAACAATCGTTCGGAGGGCCTCGATACCGAATGCGATGTTGCGATCGAGGGGAGCACCGAGACAACATCTGCCGCGATCGCTGAGGTGCGAAACGCACTTCTTGCCGAACACCTCGGCGTTTGCGCATCCAGTGTCAGGCAGGTCGTGAGTGAGGAGAGATCGCTATTCCGTGCCGTCGATCGGCTGAACACTAATCTGCGCAAACTTGAGAGCCTGCCGGGCCTTTCCCAGGGCAGAGCGACGCGGCCCGTGTTTGGAACCCGCTTGCTCGATCCTGCGAGGCCACTTCGCCTACGGGCTGCCCTTCGGAGTGCTGGCCTAGCAGAGCCTCTTGCGCTCATTTTGCGACTGATGACTGCGCAACGGAGGGAACCATCCCTGCTGTCAACTGTATTGCTGATGAGGCAATTGGGAGAGCACGAGATGTCGCCGCCGCACGCCCCCCACTATCGATCGAGTACGATCGACGCGTATTCGATCTATTTGGTGATGTGGCAGTTCCCAGTTGTCTGTTTCACGCTCGCATTGCTTACGGACATCGCCTACGTGCAGACGTCCAATCTCATGTGGACAGAGTTTTCGAGTTGGCTTCTTCTCGTGGGCATCTCGTCAGGTACGCTCGCCGTGTTGTTTGGTATGGCGGCATTGGTCGGACGCATTGCTCCGATCGGCTGGCCCCAGATGAGTGGTCATGCCGTCGTTCTCATCCTGGCATTCTTCAACAACCTCATCCACGCGCGAGATGGATGGACATCGGTCATGCCAGGGGGTTTGACCCTTTCGGCGTTGACGGTGCTTGTGATCGCCGTGACGCCCTGGCTCAACTTCGCGCTCCATCGCTCTCAGCGCCCTAGGACGGTGCCATGAAAAATTCGCCCGTGCGCGTCTTAGCCCTTGCCGTGCTCTGTGTATTCCCGCTCGCTGGATGCGAAGACAATGGCAAGGATTTCGACGTCGCCAGCCAGATCGGTCCGGATCCGGCATTGCCCGCACCCCGTGAGGATCTATTGGCTGACTTGAAGTTCGCCAAGGTCACCGGCTGGGGGGAAAGCCAAACCCCAACGGTTCCCCAAGGCCTCACTGTCACCGCCTACGCGAAAGACCTTGTAAATCCACGCACGGTGCACACGCTTCCAAACGGAGACGTGCTGGTCGTACAGTCGCGTGCGCCTTCGGGCAAACCATTGCCGCGGCCAAAAGACCTGATCCGGTCTTGGGTCATGGCCATGGCTCAAGGGGGCGGTGGAGGAGCGAAGAAGGAGAGCAACCTGATCACGCTCCTTCGCGATACTAATCGCGATGGGCAGGTGGACGAGCGTCACGATCTGCTGACGGGTCTAAATTCTCCGTTTGGCGTCGCATGGGTGGACAGCACGCTCTACGTCGCTGCAGCCGACGCAATACTTGCCTATCCATATCAACTCGGTCAGACGCAAATAACGGCTGAATCTACTGTTCTTGCTCCACTACCGGGCGGTCCGATCAATCATCACTGGACCAAGGATCTGGCGTTGAGTCCCGACGCTCGTTTTCTGTATGCGTCGGTGGGTTCGAACTCCAACGTTGCGGAGCGCGGCCTGGAGGCCGAGAAAGGGCGCGCGGCGATTTGGCAGGTCGACCGCGAAACCGGCGCAGCCCGTCTCTTTGCGTCGGGATTGCGCAATCCGAACGGGCTGACCATCCATCCGGAAACCGGCACCCTTTGGACTGTCGTCAACGAACGGGACGAACTTGGCCCCAATCTCGTGCCTGACTACCTCACGTCAGTCCAGAAGGACGCTTTCTACGGGTGGCCGTGGAGCTACTTCGGCAAACATGTGGATCCGCGGATGCATCCACCGCGTCCCGACATGGTGGAAAAGGCCGTCGCTCCTGATTACGCACTCGGCAGTCATGTGGCCGCGCTCGGACTGACCTTCACCAATAATTCGGCTATGCCCGCCGCATATGCCAATGGCGCATTCATTGGAAACCGCGGCAGCTGGAATCGTCATTCCTTCGTCGGCTACAAGGTGGTCTACGTGCCGTTTGAGAACGGCAAACCGGCGGGTAAGGCCCAGGATGTCGTAACCGGCTTTCTCAGTGGCGATGAGGCGCGCGGTCGGCCGGTTGGCATAACGATGGACGGAACGGGCGCTCTTCTCATTGCCGATGACGCAGGCAACACAGTATGGCGCGTTGCGTCGGCTGACGGCTCCGTGACGCCGGCGCCGATCGCCTCAGATAGGACCACTTCGCCGACTGTTCAGCCGGGACGCTGAGCGGCTGAACAGACGGCGGTTAAGCGGTGTGAGCGCGCCGCACTATTTTCTCAGGCGTGCGGTGGCTCGTGAAACAACAGGCACACGATCGACACGACGGCGAGGCAGGGCACGCTGGCGTTTCGTTCGTAACGTCGGCAGTCGTCCCGTATATGCCAACTCACTTGGAACTCGAGAAGGCCTGAGGCGTTAAGGGGAAGCCACGCAAAGGCTCTGCAGGCGGAACTTCTATCGATCATGGTCGATGCAGCCAGAAGGAACTTCAGATGAAGAATGCAAAAGCGAACAAAAGAAGGTGGGTCAAGCCGATCGTGCAGGACGACCATGCCGGCATGGAGGTCACGAGCTACGCAAGCGCCAGCATGCGAACTCCGTAGGCCACGAAGAGCGCGAGGAACGAACCGAATGATTGTTCGTATCCTCGGTTCGGCGGCTGGCGGCGGCTTTCCGCAGTGGAACTGCAATTGCGGCAACTGCAACGCCGTTCGTGATGGCTCTACTGACATTCTTCCGCGAATGCAGACCTCGATTGCCATATCGAGCGACGGCAGGGATTGGGCGCTGCTCGATGCATCGCCAGACCTGCGTGCGCAGATTGGACTAACCCCTTCGCTCCACGCTGGGCAGGATGGGGCACGCCGTTCGAGCCCCATAAAAGCCGTCGTAGTCACCGGCATGGAGATTGATCAGGTTGCCGGTCTTCTCAATCTTCGCGAGGCTCAGGCATTCAAGCTCCACGCCACCCCGTTCGTGCTGAGAGCGCTGGCGAACAACTCGCTGTTCAACGCATTGGCGGAGCCAACTGTTACGCGTCACAAGATAAGGCCTGGGGAGCCGTTCCAGCCCTTCGTTGGAGCGCAGATGGAGATCCTGCCAATAGCGGTACCTGGTAAGGGACGCAGCAAATCTTCTGATGAGGGCGAGGTTCGACACGATTCGGCGGTCGGTCTAATTGTCAGCGACAAGTTGTCGGGCAAACGCATCGCTTACGTTCCTTGCTGCGCCGCCATCACCGAAGACTTGATCGAGTACCTCGACAATATCGATGTTCTGCTCTTCGACGGCACGCTTTATAGCGATCACGAGCTCATCGATCAAAAGCTATCGGACAAGACCGGGGCTATTATGGGCCACATCTCGATGAGTGGTGCCGACGGCGCCATTGCACGTCTTGAGAATGCGTCCATTGCCCGCCGCATATTCATTCACCTCAACAACTCGAACCCCGTGCTCAGCAACAACAGCCGCGAGCGATCGCACATTGTTGCTGCGGGCTGGGATGTGGCCTTCGACGGCATGGAATTCAGACTATGACATCGCCGCTGTCTCCCAACGCACTGGAGGCTGCCATACGCGAGGTGGGCCGAGAGCGCTATCACGATGCACACCCCTTTCATCGCCTTTTACACGGCGGACGTCTCAACAAGCCCCAGGTCCAGGCCTGGGCACTGAATCGCTACTGTTATCAAGCGGCCGTCCCGCGAAAGGACGCAGCGCTGATCAGCCGAACGGACGATCGGGCATTGCGGCGCGAATGGATATGCCGTCTGCAGGATCACGACGGAACCGGCGATGACGAGGGCGGCATTGAGCGGTGGCTGCGGCTCACGACGGGTTTGGGTCTTGATCGTCATTTTGTCGTCTCGATGCGCGGCGCACTGCCCGCAACCCGCTTCGCCGTCGAGGCTTATGTCCACTTCGTGCGCGAGCGCTCGCTCGTCGAGGCGGTCGCCTCCTCCCTGACAGAGTTGTTCGCGCCCGCCATTCACGAGGAGCGGATTGCGGGCATGCTTCAGCATTATTCGTTCATCGACGAAGGCGTTCTGGCCTACTTCCGGCGTCGACTGTCACAGGCCAATCGAGACGCGGAGTTTGCGCTCGACTACGTCAAGCGAACCGCTGCAACGGCTGAGATGCAGGCTGCCTGTGTCGAAGCGGTCCGCTTCAAATGCAATGTGCTTTGGGCTCAGCTCGATGCTCTGCATCATGCATACGTGACACCGGGACTGCCGCCTCCCGGTGCATTCCTGTCGGCATCGCCCGATGAATGAATTCAGCCGGGGTCGACGACATACAGTCCATCTTGCAAGCCGACCGTCGTTGGGTCCGCACATGAGACTCCATCGCGATCACGTACGCGACAGATGGGTGATTCTCGGACCGGAGCGCATCCTGACGCCGAATGAAACGGCCGTGAGCGTTCTCCAACTGTGCAATGGCGAGCGGACTATTGCGGAAATCGCAGAGTTGCTGGCGGAAGCCTATGATGCCGAACCGTCGGATCTCGCCTCCGACATCCTGCCCATGATGCAAGGCCTCTCCGATGCTGGCGTGTTTCGCTCATGATTACGCAAGCCGTGCCGGAATGCGTTGAGCCGCCAGTCGGCCTGCTCGCCGAGCTGACGCATCGCTGCCCCTTGCAATGCCTGCATTGCTCCAATCCCCTGGAGCTCGACCGGGCGAGCGCTGAGCTTGCAACGGAAGTCTGGCTCGATGTCTTTCGTCAGGCATCGGACCTCGGCGTTCTTCAGCTTCATCTTTCCGGAGGGGAGCCGACCGCTCGGCGCGACCTGGAGATCCTGGTTGAAGGAGCGGCACGCGTCGGCCTCTACACGAACTTGATCACCGCCGGCGTATCCCTCGCCCAGGAGCGCGTTCGCCGGCTGGCCGATGCCGGCCTGGATCACGTACAAATTTCGCTTCAGGATACGACCAACGAGGGCACGCAAGCCATCAGCCGGTTTCGCGGCGGGCTCGAGCGCAAGCTTGCCGCCGCTTCGTCAGTGCGCGAGGCTGGCATTTCGCTCACAATCAATGCGCCGGTGCATCGCCTCAATCTCGACCGGCTATCGGACATGATCGAATGGGCGGTTTCAGTGCGTGCCGACCGGCTGGAGGTCGCGCACGTGCAATATCACGGCTGGGCCTTGCGCAATCGTGCCATGCTGATGCCCACACGCGATCAGGTCGCACACTCGATTGAAATCGTCGATGCTGCCCGTGCGCGTCTGCGCGGAGTCCTTTCGATCGATTTTGTGGCGCCCGACTACTTCGCGGTTCGACCCAAGCCATGCATGGGTGGTTGGGGCCGTCGATACATGGTCGTCACACCCTCGGGGAAGGTCCTTCCCTGTCACGCGGCACAATCCATTCCCGGTCTCAACTTCGCCTGTGTCCGCGACCAGCCTCTGGCTGATATATGGTTCAATGCACCATCATTCCAAGCGTTCCGCGGCACTGATTGGATGAAGGAACCCTGCCGCTCCTGTCCGGCTCGACATACCGATTTCGGCGGCTGTCGTTGCCAGGCATTGGCACTCAGCGGTGACGCCCGCAACACCGATCCGGTCTGCGATAAATCACTACTCCACCACCTTGTCGCGGAAATGGCGGAAGGCGCGGTCACAGAGGGCGTGTTCCGTGCCGCACATAGTCCGAGGGGACCGTAGTGGCAACTATGGCAGATCCAGACGAGAGGCGGTCACGCCACCGCCGCCTCGCGGGACTGACCGTCGCGTTCATCGTCGCCGGCGCGGCCATCGTACTGACGCGTAACATCGCCCAGGTCGACTTTGCTGCGGCCATCGCGACCGTTTCAACGACCCCGGCGTCAAAGGTGCTGGTGCTCCTGACCATGGCGGCCGGTAGCTACGTGTGCCTTACGGGATTCGATTGGCTGGCGCTCAAGTACCTAGGTCATCCGCTGCCCTATCGTCGGGCTGCGATAGCGTCCTTCACTGCCCTTTCGCTGGGACACAACATAGGTTTCGCGGCTATGAGCAGTGGTGCCGTTCGATACCGCTTCTACTCGCGATGGGGGCTGAGCGGCATCCAGGTGGCCAAGCTCATTGTCTTTTGCGGAGTGACGGTAGGCCTCGGATTGATCACCTTGGGCGGCATTGTGCTTATTTCCATGCCGGAACTGTCAGGCCGGGTCATGGGCGTGACGGCAGGGCTAGCACAGATCTTCGGGGCGTTTTGCTTGATCGCGCCCACTGCGTATGTGGCCGCCGCTGCGACTCGCACAGAGCCCTTTCGCTTCAGGCGCTGGACGCTCGATCTGCCCACTGTATCGATCGCCCTCGCGCAAATACTTATTGGAACGCTGAACTTTGCGCTGGTTGCTGGCTGCCTGCACCAGGCACTCAATGTCGTCTCCGAGGTAGCGTACCCGGCGGTGGTGACGGTTTATGTTTTGGCGAATGCTGCGGGAATCGCAAGTCATGTGCCTGGCGGCTTAGGCGTGATCGAGGCGGCTGTGCTTCTTCTCCTTCCGGGGCAAAGCTCACTCGCTGCAGTGATCGTGTTTCGGCTGGTCTACTACGTTGTGCCGCTGCCGATCGGTATCGCAATGCTGCTCATTTCCGAACTCGTGTACGGTCGCCAAGCAAGCGATCAACTGGAATTGCAATCCGAAAGGAAGCCGTGAGAGCAGAATCGCGTGCCAAACTTCGGGGCGGACTGTGCGGAACAGCAATATTTCGGGTGCAAGCAGTTAGCATTCATCAGATCGGCCGGAGGTCCAAAGGCCGGCATCGATCCCAATCTATCTCGTCCGATTGCGACCACGGCCGTTGGCAGGGTTCTTATCCTCTGGGCCACTGGCGCCCGTGCCATCGCCTCCGCTGCCCCCGTATCCCTTACTCAATCCTTCTCCACCTTGACCCTGTTGGCCGGGCAGCCAGCTCTTGTCGTTCGGCGCCGGTTCAGGCGTCAGCTCTGGATTCGAATCGCCTTTGGGACGCCCGCCCTGCGGATACGGGTGGTGTGCTCTACCTGCTTGCTTGCGTGTCATTGTTTGCCGCTCCGTAATTGTATGATGCTGAAGTCGCCGCTTTGCTCGATGTAAATGTCTTTGACACTGCGCATGTCTTCTATTCCGTGCTCACGCAATGCGGCGCGGAGTTCGTCGTCGCTAAGCATTTCGCGCTCCATGTTGGCCGACAAGATCTTACCGCCTGCCACGAGTTGAAGCGGCTCTGCGCGCAACCACGGCCGCAGCGTGGGATAGCGCCATGCCAACCAATCGATTGCGTACTCCCAGGCCACGATCGTGAGCACGAGAACCACGCCCTCGGTCACGGATTGATAATCCTTGCCCAAAGCGTTTTGAGCCGCATCTGCGATGAGCACGATGACAAGCAGATCGGCGGTGCCGAAGCGTCCCGATTGTCGTCTTCCGACGATGCGCAGCGTGACGAACAGCGCGACGTACATTAGGCTGCCGCGCACAATAACCTCCGCGATCCCGATGGAGGGCCAAAAGATGGAACTCCAGTCGACCGCAAGGGGAATGGCCATGCGCGTTAAACTCCAGGCACGCTCCATGTAACAAGTTCAGGAGCGAGAAACCGAGCACTCAATTTCTAATCATCATCCAACCGGTTCTGCCCTGCACACTGTAGATCGCGTCGAAGGGGCAATCCTTGTGGTCGCCAGATGTCAGATGACCCTTTAGCTCAAAAGTGAAGCTGTCTGAGGTTTCGTCCATACGCAGTATCTGTGCATCGAAGGCATCGCCATCGACTGTGAAGTGCACGATGCATTTTCCGGGTAGCGTCAACGATCGCTGCAGGCCGGGCTTATCTGGGCCATCGAGGATCTCTATTTTTTCAGGTGACATCGGTCGCTCCTCTTTGAACGAAGCAACGCGCAGAAGGCGAAATCGTTCGCAGTCAGGCATTCGCGATCAATCGACCAATCGTGCGGCGTGCAGCGCAACCGGTTCGAGCACCGCAAATTTCACGATCGTTGTGCGAACCTTTTGAACCGAAGGCGCGTTGCACGTTTAGGGCGTGCCGAATACTCGGTGAGGCCGGCGGATATTCCGATGTGCGGGTGTGATCCGAAAGCAAGCATAGTGGATGAGATACGAGAGGCGATTGCATGCAAGTCAGGCTTCTTCACGAGGCTGAAGGAAAGCGAATGTTTGCGGTCGTTCTCAAGACCGGTGACGAAGTCATGAGCTGCCTCGAGGCGTTCGCAAAGTCCTACAAGCTGTCGAGCGCACAAATAACCGCCATCGGCGCGATGAGTGGTGCCGAGCTCGCCTTCTTCGACTGGGCGACCAAGGAGTATCATCCGATCGCGGTGGATCAACAGGTTGAAGTCGCGTCGCTCATCGGCGACATCGCCTTGGGCCCGGAAGGCGAACCGGCCGTCCATGCGCACGCGGTACTCGGGCGTAAGGATGGATCAACATCTGCCGGCCATCTTCGCAAGGGTCACGTACGCCCGACGCTGGAGATCATGGTCACGGAAGCGCCTGCGCATTTGCACAAGGCCATTGATCCCGAGAGTGGGCTGGCACTCATCGAGCTGGGACAAAGGACGGACCGTGGGTGAAGAGATTGCGCAATGCCTCTAAAAGAAATGACGGCCGAAATTCACGCAGCGGCGTCGAGCCTCGTGACTGCCGCAGCGGCTGCGCAGAACGGTGACCTCGCTGCCGCTGAAATTGGTATCGAGGACGCGCTTTTTCGTGCGGAAAGTTTGTTGAGCCGGATACGACAGGTGCAGGCTGCGGGAAGCGAAGGGCTGCAGCCACCATCCACCAGAACGACACCGGAAGGGTAAGCGGACTCCTTTTCGGAGGGCGACTCGGTGTCCCTTGCCAACTCTTGGCATCAGTTTCAAACGCCTATGTCGTGCCAGACGTGCGTCTCAGCCGATGCTGGATGGGCACGCCTCGATCACAAAAACTGGGATGGACGTCCATAGGACGGCGATAAACGAGATGTCGATGAGGGGACGTTTGAATGCAAGCGCGCTTGTGGTGCCGCTGGGCGCTTCCGCTGCGGGATGGGCGTTGATGCGCAACCAGATCAAGACCGCGAGTGCGAGGACCGTCATTATCACAGCAAAGGGCCGGACGATCTCCGTCCCGGGGGCAACCGATGGGGGGCAGAGGAACGCCTCGGCCAGGTACAGCCCGAAGAAGTGGATCGCCCACACGATCGGGCCGGCCATCCCGAACAGCAGGTCAAAGAAGGGCCGCGGCGCTGTGGGTGGCTGGTCACTCATGACACAGCTCGCGGGAAGCCGTGGATCAGCAGCAATCCCAGCAGTCCCTGTCCAACGGAGTAGTATGTCAAAAGCGCCAATGACTCGTACGTAACCCGCCGCTCGGCATCGAGGCGATCGGCGGCGCATCGCGCAAGCACGAAAAGGCCGAGTATTACGATCGCAGCCACCATCTCAAATTGCAGCGCTGAGGCCATGTACGCAAGCGCTGCGTAGGCGCTCGCATCCGGCCGCAGTCCAGTGCTCCAGTGACCCATGAATTCGGTGGCGAGAGCTGCGATCAGCGCCAGCAGGGCGAGCACAGCGAATATTGCGAACGCCGCACGCGATCGCCCGAGTACTTTCCCGGCAACGAAGATGCTGACGGCGCTCGCGGCAAGCAGGGCGGCCGCTCCAATTGCCCATGCGGCGTGCGGGAGTGGCTGAGCAATGGTAGGCCAGGATTGGGGGGCTACAGTCCAAATGTAGAGATAAGAAAATACGTACGCAAAATAGAGCGAGCCTGCGACAAGCATCAGAATAACGACGGCCCACCAGGCGTGAGAAAGCGGGCCGGTTGCGTATGTCGCCAGTTTCACCCCGCGGCCGGCATCGACATCACCGAACGGCTCGGGATCATTGCCCCATCCCCAGATCAGTATAAAGGCAATGGCGAGGACGCCGCACGCAATCGCCAGCGGATAGAGCTTGACCGTCAGCAACATAAAGAAGCCAGCAGTGCCAACTGCCGCCACAAGCGGCGACCACCCGGGCCCAGGCAGCCGTTGCAGGTATTGCGGTATTGCTTCGACGGGTGATGTGATGATCGTCTCGCGCGCGCCGGTCGGTGCGTTCGGAAGATAGTGGAGGCCTGCTTCGACTTCGTCTTTCAACGTCGGCTCATCCCACAGCGGATACGCCGATTGAATATGAGGAATGCTGCGCGGCCCATAAACGCCATTCGGCAGCCATTCGAGTGTCCCGGCGTTCCATAGATCGCCCGCGGGTTCGCTGAGGGTTGGTCGAAGATTGCGGACGAGATCGATGAGGAAGACCACAATGCCCGCGGCCAGAATGAAAGCACCGACGGTAGCGACGAAGTTCAATGTCTGCCACGGCGCCTCTGGCGGATAGGTGTAGACCCGCCGCGGCATGCCCCACAGCCCGAGAACGTGCATCGGGAGGAACGCGGTGTTGAAGCCTACGAACATCAACCAGAACGTCCATCGGCCGAGGCGGTCGGACAGAGGGCGTCGGCTGAAGGCGGGCGCCCAATAGTAGAAGGCGGCGAAGAGCGGAAACACCATGCCCCCGATCAACACGTAGTGGAGATGCGCGACGACGAAATAGGTATCGTGTGCCTGCCAGTCGAACGGCACCATCGCAACCATGACGCCCGTGAGGCCGCCAAGCGTGAAAATGGCGAAGAAGCCAAGCACGAACAGTGACGGTGTGACGAGGCGAAGTCGGCCGGACGCGATGGTTGCAATCCATGCGAATATCTGGATGCCGCTCGGTATCGCGACGGCCATGCTTGCCGCTGAGAAGAAGCTCAGAGACAGCGCCGGGATTCCCGTCGTGAACATGTGGTGAACCCAAAGCCCGAACGAGAAGAAGCCGGTGGCGATGAGTGCGACCACGATCAGATTGTGCGCGACGAGCGGGGTGCGCGCCATCGATGCGACGACCATCGACATCATGCCCGCTGCGGGCAGGAAGATGATGTAGACCTCCGGGTGCCCGAAGAACCAGAACAGATGCTGCCAGAGCAGCGCATCGCCGCCTTTCGCCGCATCGAAGAATGGCCAACCCAGAGCGCGCTCGAGTTCGAGCATCATCGTTGCGAGGATGACCGCCGGAAACGCGAACACGATCATCCCGGCGAAGATCAGCATGGTCCAGGCGAACATCGGCATCTTGTCGAGCGACATCCCGGGCGCGCGCGTACGCAGCACGCCGACGATGATCTCGATAGCGCCGGCAATCGCCGATATCTCGATGAAACCGATGCCGAGCAACCAGAAATCGGCGCCGATGTCGGGCGAATGTCGCGAACTGGTAAGCGGCGGATACATGGTCCAGCCGCCGGACGGTGAGAGGTCGAAGAACAGGGTAGAGAAAAAGATGAGGCCACCGACGAAGTACGCCCAGAACGCGAAAGCGCCAAGTCGTGGAAACGGCAGATCGCGGGCGCCGAGCATCTGCGGCAGCATGAGGATTCCCATGGCCTCGACTGCCGGCACAGCAAAGAGGAACATCATCACCGTGCCGTGCATGGTGAATATCTGATTGTAGGTCTCGGGGCTCAGGAAGGTGTTGCTCGGAAATGCGAGCTGCGTGCGCATGAGAAGGCCGAGGATGCCGGCGAGCAGAAAGAACAAGAATGCGGCGCCGATATAGAAATATCCGACAGCCGTATTGTTGACTGCGGACAGGATGCGCCATCCTTTTGGGATGGCCCAGATGCGCTTCAGCTCATCCAGTTCTCCCTCTGGGCGGGCGACTGTCTTGTCGCGTTCCGGTGCCGACGTTTCTCCCATAGAGCTACCTCAATCCTGTCAGATACGCGGATACTGCGGCGAGATCCGGAGGTGCGAAGACGCGGAACGGCGGCATAAGATTGCCGGGCTTGACGTGCTGCCCATCGCGGATGAATCGCGCCACGTTGTCTTCGGACATCTTGGCCGTATCGATTCCGACAGATCGGCGTGATCCGAGGTGCGTGAGGTCCGGTCCGATTGTTCCGGCCGCCGCGGTGCCGCGGACGGCGTGGCATGCACCACATCCGGCGGCGACAAACAAATCGCGGCCGCGCCGAGCGACTTCGGTAGTGGGATCGGGGGCGGGAGCAGCCTGCCGCTGCAGCCACGCCTCGAATTGGTCCGGAGGCATGGCAACGACCTCAAAGGCCATGAGTGCGTGCGGTCCGCCGCAGTACTCGGCGCATTGGCCGCGGAAAACGCCGGCGTGATCTGCCTTCATGCGCAGATACGTTGTGCGCCCCGGAATCATGTCGATCTTGCCGGCAAGGCTCGGCACCCAGAAGCTGTGGATGACGTCGGCGGACGTGAGCTCGAAGATGATCGCTCGCCCAACGGGGATTCGAATCTCATTGGCCGAGCGGATCGGCGCGCCATGCGCGGCCCGATACGCAATACGCCACCACCACTGCTCACCCACGACGGCAATACGAACGGCAGTTTTGTCGTCCACGTGGGCCTGTTGGCTGCGGGTGAGCCAAACGCCATAGGTCAGGAGTGCCGTCAGAACGACAACAGGGAACGCTATTCCCGCCCCTACAACCATATTGGGCGACGCGATTGCCGATCTCGCTCGCGGTGGTCCGAAAATAGCCACTGCGGCGGCTCCCATGACGAGCAAAAGGATTGCCGTTCCGCCGATAAAGAGCAGCCAGCTCAAGTGCGCCAGCTCGACGGCGTCGGGTCCCTTGGGATTCAGTACTGATTGATGGTCACCGCATCCGGTCAAACCCACGGCCACGCAGCCGGCGATCCACGTGTGCGAACTCCTCATGGCGGTGCGGCTTTCGCTGCCTCGGCGGGGCGACTCGCGAAATAGGATGTCACGGCCTCGATATCGGAATCACTGAGTTGCCGCGCGATCGGCGCCATGATCGCGGCACCTTCGCCAATCGCGTTGTGGCCGGCTTTCCAAAGCTGCATCTGGCCCTTCATATAGGCCGCGTTCTGACCCGCCAGTCGCGGGTAAGCGTCGAGGGCGTCTCGCCCGTGGCAGGCCAGGCATGGCGGCACGCCGGCCGCGGGATCGCCGGCCGTCGCGATAACCTCACCGCGGGCGATCAGGTTCGCATCGAAGGACACCGTTGGCTTCGTTGGCGGCACAAGCCCGGCGTAGTGGCGCGCGAGACGATCGATGTCCGCCGCCTCGAGATCGGCAACCAGCGGCTCCATGATGCCGCTGCGGCGTTGGCCACTGTCATAGCCGCGCAGCGCCGCCGCAAGAAACGCAGCCGGCTGGCCATGGAGAATAGGCACACGATCGCTCGCAGGCCCGGCCCCCTCCGCACCGTGGCAACGTGCGCAAACAAGCGAGCCGAGGGTCGCGGGCGACTCTTTTGCGGAACTCTCGATATTCGATGTCGGCGGCACATGACCGAAGGCGAGATCGCGATATTGCGCCCGGTCCAGTTTGGGTAGAACACGCAGAAAAGCAACGACAGCCCAAACTTCGTCATCGCGCTCGAGCGCGACCCACCCAGGCATCCCCGTGTATTTGATGCCGTGCCGCACGATCCAGAACAGCTCACCGTCCGTCCATGGCCGCATCTCGGTCGAAAGACTTGGTGGCGGCGGCAGCATCTTGTCGGTGACGGGATTGACCTTACGCTCGGGAGATCCGTGGCAGAAGGCGCAGCCGATCTCAAAATGACCGGCGCCAAGCCGCGCCAAATTCGGATCATCCAGCGCTCGCGGTATCGTATTCGGAGCGCGCAACGCTACCGAGTTGCGCATTGCGAAACGCAGTGCCCAGTCGACGATCGCCCAATGTCCTTGGCTGGCGGCGACGTTGTAAAGGCCCGACCATGCGAACAGGAAGCTTGCGACGGCGAGGCCTGTTGCAACGGCGAGCAGCCACTTTACGATTCGTGCGAGCCAATTTGATGCATTTTTCTGCATCTACTGGCCGACTGAGCTTCTGTCCAGCAACGGGGCCGTGGGAGACGTCGAGACATCGCCCAGTGCCTGAGCCGTCAAGACAATGGCAGTAAGAACGAAGCTGAGCGGACAGGCGACGATCATGACAAGTCCCGCCAGATGCTGATCGGCAAGTAAGGCGGCATCGCTCGCACCCGATGCATGTGCGCCGTAGAGGATCCTAGGCGAAAAGGTCAGCAGCGCGCCGAGAAGACACGCCAGCTTGCCGCTGACGAGCAATGCGAAGATGGCGTGCCAGCGCGATCGCACGGACCTGACGATCGCTGTCCAAAACACCAGCGCCGACAGGAATAGAGCACCAAATACAGTAACGGTGGCGGCAAAGTGCGATTGCAGGGCGTGGTGCACGGCGGGGGTGTGGGCGAACCACAGAACGGTGAGCTGGCCAACCGTCGCGATCCAAATTGTTGAGGGACCACTCGCCGTACCAAGCGTTTCGCGACTGGCGTACAAGGCTACTGCGGCGAGCGGCGCGGCGATATTCATCAGGGCGATATGCGTCGCCATGTGTCCAGAGAGAGTGCCGAGCGATAAGAAGCCAAAAACCATTGCCCCTGCAGCGGCAACTGCGCAGGCCCCGACGATAATGCCAAACTCTCTTTGGCTGGTGGCGGCTCCCGCCATCGTCGCTAGCTTCCCCGAATCTGAAATCATTCTGAAGAATAGTGGTTCTCAGCCTGCCGTCACAACGCGCCACCGGTGGCTCGGTTCCCCGCAACTCAGAGAAGTCGAGATGCGGTCGACATCGTTCGTTAGGATGTCCGCCTGGCGTATCGGGGGCCTCTTGGGAGAGTGAACCATGACCGTCGGCGAATGAATTCGATCGGCGATCTGCTATTTGATATCGATGTTTTCTTCCTCGCTAGGCCCCACCGCATCACCCATCTCCTTCCCCATCAGGATCTGGCAAAGAGTGAGACAGCGTTGTCTTTTTGAGACCTGCTTCGTCAATTCCAATTATTCGGTAGGTTTTGGTGGAGCCGTTCGGCCGCCTAAGGGTGACGGCCGAGCCGAATTGGACATGCAAGCTGACCTGAGACCCTTCCTTCCTCCATTTAGAGGGAGA
>JAESGW010000607.1_pt1 | contig 22881 bp, 20 predicted proteins | sample 9269791 | NCBI WGS metagenome assembly JAESGW01 (sample SAMN16773120, study PRJNA677053) | algae metagenome | isolation source: Aphanocapsa lilacina HA4352-LM1 and co-occurring heterotrophs from near cave... | place: USA: Maniniholo cave, near Haena, Kauai, HI | collected 2009-07-28 | reverse complement strand
AACCAAGGCTCTTGGTTCTTCGATAAGCAATTCCCGGCTCAATGGACCTGAGGGCAGGATGACGAATTGGTGATGGATAATCAAGGGTTCTGGTTCCACTGCAGTGCGAAGAATTGCCCGAATACTGAGCGCGCCACATGCGACCAAAGGCCAAGACGGGAGCTGACGTCGACTGCCGGTGTCTGCTAGTGAAGCGGCAATCGGGACAGGAGCTCTCCAATGGCTGAGAAAAAAGTGGTGGTGGCGGGCGCGACAGGGTTGGTTGGTAATGCCGCATTGCGGCACTTCGGCCAGGCCGACGGCTGCGAAATTGTCGCACTATCGCGGCGCAAGCCGCGCTATCTCCATGGCGCCCGCCACGTGCCGATCGACTTGACCGATCCGGCGCAATGCACGCTCGCGGCAGCATCGTTGGAGGATGCAACCCATCTTATCTATGCCGCGCTCTATGAAGCGCCGAATCTCGTCGACGGTTGGCGCGATCCAGACCAGATCCGAACCAACGATCTGATGCTGCGCAACCTGATGGTGGCACTCGAACCGGTGGCACCGGAGCTCCGCCATGTGGCGCTGCTGCAGGGTACCAAGGCCTATGGCGTGCACGTCCGGCCGCTCACCGTGCCGGCGCGCGAGGGCCGTTCGGAAATGTACGAGCAGCCGAATTTCTACTGGGCGCAGGAGAATTTTCTGCGCGAGTTACAGCAGGGCAAAGCGTGGCACTGGAGCATTCTGCGCCCGGTGCTGATCGTCGGCGAAGCCATGGGCGGCGCCATGGATCTGATTCCGCCGCTCGGCGTCTATGCGGCGATGCTGCGCGAGCAGGGCAGGCCGCTCGATTATCCCGGCGGCGCCGCGCGGGTTTCGCAGGCCGTCGACGTCGATCTGCTCGCGCGTGCCATCGCGTGGTCGGGCGAAGCAGAGGCGGCGCGCAACGAAGCCTTCAACGTCACCAACGGCGATGTGTTTACCTGGGAGAATGTCTGGCCGGCGATTGCGGATGCGCTTGAAATGAAGCCGGGAGAACCAGTGCCGCTCTCGATGGCGCAGGAATATCCGAAATGGATCGCGCCGTGGGACGAGTTGCGCCGCAAGCGCGATCTGGTTTCACCCGGCCTGGAGGAGTTCGTCGGGCTCTCGTTTCAATATGCCGATTACAGCATGCGTTATGGTCAGGCGCAGTCGGGGCCGCCGTCGATCGTCTCGACCGTGAAGATCAACCAGGCCGGTTTCACCGAGATGATGGATACCGAGGCGATGTTCCGCAAATGGTTCGCCCATGCGCGGGCGAGCCGCCTGTTGCCTTAACGTCCGCTCGCAAACGCTGTTTCCATCGCCTTGCGCGTCTTGATGGTGTCGCTGTTTGCGTCGACCTCGACGTCGTTCCAGCGAACCACCGCGCCGTAGGCGACGTCGTTCTTCAGCTTGACGCGATGGGCAAGCCCGATCGGCAGCGCGCCGACGGCGAGGCTCTTGGAGGCCGGCATCAGCTTGCCCCATACCGTGTAGCCGCCTTCGCCGTCGAGCATTTCGCCCGCGCGCAGGTTGCGCTTGGCCACCGCCGCGACATCGCCGCGAAAGCCATATGGTTGGCCGGTCGGTTCATTGCGCAGCGCCGCCGACAGGATGGAGATGTTCAACTCGAGCCCGATCAGGTGATACGGCTTGTACATCGCCGCGTAGCGTCCCGAGGCGTCGGTCTTCAGCCCGTACTGCTTGAAGCAGTCGGCGGCGTAATCGTTCGGTGCTTCCAGCACGACATAGACGCCCCAGCGCAGGTCGCGAAACACCGGACGCCCGTCGCGCTCCAGCGACGACACCACTTCCGCGAGACCAGCCTTCTCCAGCACGCCGCCCTTGTCGCGCGGACGCATCACGTGCGGCAAATCGTCGACGCCGCATGGCGGAAACAGCAAGCCATCCGACGGCACATCCAGTCCGGTCGCGTTGGCGATCGCCGCCATTTCGATCGCGGATTTGGTGCCGTCCAGGAACGAGTTGAACATCTGCGGGTTCATGCCGGCCGATTGTGCTTCGCCCGCCGTCAGCCCGTAATGGCCCCAGACGCCTTCCGGCGTCACGTCGTGATAGGCCGGCAGGTATTTGGTGCCCTTGCCAGCGGCGACGACGCGAAAGCCCGTCGCACGCGCCCAGTCCACCATCTCGGCGGTCAGCGCCGGCTGGTCGCCATAGGCGAGCGAATAGACCACGCCGGCCCTGCGCGCCTCTTCCGCCAGCAACGGGCCTGCCAGCACGTCGGCCTCGACATTGACCATGACGACATGCTTGCCGGCCGCAATCGCCGCGCGGGCATGGCGGATGCCGACGGCGGGATTGCCGGTGGCTTCCACCACGACGTCCATCGTGCCGCCCGCAATCGCACGCGCGCCGTCATCCGTGAAGGCCGTGCGCGCGATCCGCTCGGCATCCCAGCCGACGGTGCGGCACGCCTCGCGGGCGCGGTCACGGTCGAGATCGACAATGACCGACACTTCCAGCCCCGGCGTGTGCGGCACCTGCGACAGGAACATCGAGCCGAATTTGCCGGCACCGATCAGCGCGACGCGAACAGGCTTGCCGGCCGCCGCACGCGCCTTGAGGAGGTGATGGAGGTTCATGGAAAGGATCCGATCGAGTCGTCATTCCGGGCTGCGCCGCTCGGCGCAGACCCGGAATCCAGAGGTGAAAGGCAATATCGAGATTCTCAGATGTGCAAGAGCACATCGCAGTTCGACGCTATCGCGTCGCCCCGGAATGACGGTGTGAAACCTACTCTGCCGCCTGGCGATGGGCGCGGGCGAGCCGCACCAATGCGTCGTCGTCCACGGTTTCGATCGGCGTGAAGTCGCGATGCGCGATGTATTCCGGCCGCGTCGGCGTTCGGATGTAGTTCGAGACCGCGTTCAGCGTCAGGTAGACGATCTTGCGCGGGTAGGGCGTGATGTTGCCGGCGGAGCCGTGCACGAGGTTGCCGTGGAACATCAGCATGCCGCCGGCCTTGCCGGTCGGGGCCACGATGCCGCCTTCGTTCACGAGTCTCGTGACGGTTTCCTCGTCCAGCGTCCACAGCGGATAGGACGTCGTCTGGAGGTCGTGCGAAGCCTTGAGGTCGCCGGCATGCTGGCTCTTCGGCACCAGCATCAGCGGTCCGTTGATCGGCATCACCTCGTCGAGGAAGATCGCGATGTTCATCGCGCGCGGTTCGGGCATGCCGTCGTCGCGCTTCCAGGTGCCGTAATCCTGGTGCCATTGCCAGACGTCGCCGGTGAAGGCGGCTTTGGCGTTGATCTTGAACTGGTGCATGTAGAGCTTTTCGCCAAAAATCTGCTCGATCGGCTCGATCATGCGCGGATGCGCGCCGAGCGCACCGAACGCCTCGTTATAGAGATGCGCGGCAAAGGCCGTGCGCGGCGCGCCGCTCTTCTCGCGCCAAACCTCCGGACGGTTGGCGTCGTAGATGTTGACCGCTTCGCGCGCGAGATAATCCACTTCCTCCTGGCTGAACAATTCGGGCAGGAACAGCCAGCCTTCGCGGTTGAAGAATTCGATCTGCTGCGGCGTCAGTTTCATGGCGTCTTCTCCTGTGGTTTTTGTTTTACTGGCATTGCTTTGTTTGTTGTCATTCCGGGGCGATGCGAAGCATCGAACCCGGAACCTCGAAGTTTCACGCTTCGCGTGCCCTGGAACGACGGCGTGTTGTTATGCGGCCCTATCCGTAGCCCTCAGCCTCTCCTCCGTCATTCGCCCGGCGGTCTGCGCATGGGCCAGCGCTGCGGCTTCCGCCGCCTTGGCATTGCCGGCAAAAATCTGCGCGGCGATTGCCTCGTGTTCGCTCCAGGCGCTCTCGCGGTAATCCAGTTCGGCGAGCACGGTCGCCATCGAGCGCCGCATATGCGGCCATTGCGGCGCGATCATTTCCTCGATCGCAGGGTTGCCGGCGAGGCGATAGATCGCGCTGTGAAAATCGACGTCGAGCGCGATCAGCCGCGCCAGCGGCGTATTCCCGTCGATCGTTCGCCCGGCCTGCAGCGCCGCCTCGAGCTGCGCGCGGCCGGAAGAATCGGCTTTGGCCCGCTCAGCGGCCAGCCGCGCCGCCAGCGCATCGATCGCGCCGCGCACCTCGTAGAGCTGGCCGATCCGTTCCGGGTCGAGCCGGGTGACCTCAAAGCCGCGGCGGCCGCTTTCGGCCACGAGGCCCTGGCGATGCAGCAGATGCAGCGCGTGAGAAACCGGCTGGCGCGAGACGCCGAGCTTGTCCGCAAGCTCGTTTTGCCGGATGCGGTGCCCCGGCGGCAGGGTGCGGTCGGTGATCGCCTCGAGGATCCGGGCGTAGACCTGATCGATCAGGTTGGGGAGCGGATCCAGGGGGATCATGCCGGATGTCCATTTTGGAATACGGAATTCCGTGTTCGATACTCCTGTACTGGGTCGCCGTCAACCACTGTTTAGGGGAAAGGTGCCAAATCGAACGCAGCGCGCTAAGCAACGGGCGCGGCCAACTTTGCGTCCGCTGCACCTTCGGTTGATCTCGTCATGTCCGCCATCTCAGAGCGCGAATCCATGCTGCGACCGACGATCCGAAAGCGGATCCTCGGCATCGCCCTCGGATTGATCTTCCTGATGGCGATCACGTCGGCACTGTCGACGGTGATGACGCGCAAGATTGCCCATCAGCTCGACGAGTTCAGCGGCAAGTATGTCGAAGCCTATGGACATCTGGCGCGGATGAACATCCGTTCGCTGGAGCAGGCACTCGCGGCACGCCGGATGATGATCGGCAAGATGCAGTCGCCGCCCGACGAGTCATTGGTTGCGGATCAGCGAAAGATCTATGAGGCGAAGGGCCAGGAACTGGATCAGCAAGCGCGGGCGGCGCGCGCCCTGATCAATGCGATTATCGACGACCCATCGACGACTTCCGACGATGCCCAACTCGGCCGGCTCGACGATCGAATCGAGCGCGTGACCAGCGATCTCCATCGCTTTCTCGGTGAAGAATACCAGCGGTTGTTAGTGCTGCTGGAAGCCGGGAATTTCGCAGCGGCCCGGGCAAGCCTCGCCCGGACCGACATGCTGCGGGACGAAGTCAACCAGAGAATTGAAGCAATACGTACTGACATGCTCGCGCAGGTCCGCGGCGATGCCGTGATGACGATGCGCGACCAGAACACGGCCATCGTCATTTCCGTGGTCCTGACCTTGCTCGCCGGCATTCTGGGACTGATCTTTTCAATTTTCATCAGCACCGGCATCACCGGCCCGGTGCAGCGCCTGCTGGACGGCACCCGTGCCGTCGAAGCTGGCCGGCTCGACGGATCGATCGACGTCACCACGCGCGACGAAATCGGCCAGCTGACAAAAGCCTTCAACAACATGGTCGAGCAGTTGCGCCACAAGGAGCGCCTGCGCGAAACCTTCGGTCGCTATGTCGATCCGCGCGTCGTCGAAGGGTTGATCGAACGGCAGTCGCAGACCGCGTTCGACGGCGAGCGGCGCGTGATGACGGTGCTGTTCTGCGACATGAAAGGGTTCACTCAGCTCAGTGAAGGGATGACGCCGCAGGGCCTCGTCAAGGTGATGAACCATTATCTGTCGACGATGTCGGGGCCGATCCGCAGCCATCGCGGCATCATCGACAAATATATCGGCGACGCGATCATGGCCTATTGGGGCCCTCCGTTCACCGAGCATGGCGAGCAGGCGCGTCTGGCTTGCTTCGCCGCCATCGAGATGGCCAATCGCGGCGCGACGCTGCGTACCGAACTGCCCGAGTTGATCGGCGTGCGCGCCGTGCCGAGCGACTGCGACGTCCGCATCGGCATCGCCACCGGCGAGGTGCTGGTCGGCAGCATCGGCTCCGAGTTCATGATGAGCTACACGGTCATGGGCGACGCGGTGAATCTGGCGTCGCGGCTGGAGGGCGCCAACAAGATCTACGGCAGCCACTCGCTGGCGTCAGCGCCCGCGATTGCCGCCGCCGGCGATGCGATCGAGGTTCGGGAAATCGACCGGCTGGTGGTGGTTGGCCAAACCAAGTCCGAATCCGTTTTCGAGATCATGGGGCAGAAGGGTGAACTGACCGAAAGGCAATTGGCGTTGCGGGAGCGCTATGCCGAGGGGCTCGCCGCCTACCGCGAGCGCCGCTGGGATGACGCGCGCCGCGCTTTCCAGGCCGCGCGGGAAGCCGCCCCCGGCGATGGCCCATCGATGGCGATGGTCGCGCGCGTCGACAATTTCCAGGTCAATCCGCCGGCGGCCGATTGGGACGGCTCGTGGCAGCTCGATCAGAAATAGCGCGGTCAGCGGCGCATCTACGCCGCCAGAAAATCCAGCACGATCTCGCAATACTTTTGCGGGGCCTGTTCGAACATCGTATGCGTGGTGTTCGGGATCATCTCGGTGCTCGATCCCTTCACGTTTGTCGCCAGCGCATGCAGTACCTGAGGCAACGTACCCTTGGTGTTGGCGCCGCCGATGAACAGCGTCGGCGTCTTGATCGCCTCTGCGTCCGCCTTTGAGAATGGCGGACGCTGGTCGCGCATCTGACCGATCAGCGTGGTGGCGTTGTCGCGCAACTGCTGCTTCGGTGTCGCCGGCAGGCGATTCCAGGCGCCGGGACCTTCCAGCGCATCCACGAAGATCTGCAGGCCGCCGTCGATGTCGCCCCCGATGATCACCTCGGCGGAAGCCGCGATCCGCGCGGCCAGCGGCGAGGGACCGGGCTTGTAGGCGGGGTCGAGTGTACCGTCGAGTTCGCCGCCGGGTTCGGCCAGGATCAGTTTTCGCAACAGATCAGGCCGGCGCTGCGCCACGCGAAAGCAGATATGGCCGCCGCGGGAATGCCCCATCAGGTCGACGGGCTTGGTATCCAGCTTCTCGATGAACGCGATGACGTCGTCGACATGCTGGGCGATCGAATAGGTGTCGCCGACGCCGTCCCAATGTTCTGGGAAGAAGTGCCGCAACGACGGCGCAATCACGCGATGCCTGCGCGTCAGCGGGCCGAGCACGCACGACCAGATCCGGAAATCGCAAAGCGAGCCATGTACGCACACCAGCGGGGGAGCGTTGGCCGCACCTTGGCCAACCTCGAGATAGGCCATGTCGTACCCGTTGACGTTCATCGTTTGCATGGAGACTCGTACGGTGGGGAGGGGCAGGGGGCCATTGAATGGCGTCGCGAGAACCCCAGATCACCGGAAGTTGTTCATGCCGTCAAGTTCCGCCGGAATTCGGGTGGATAGCAATAATCTCCAAGCCTAGATTTGTGCATGACAGGAAGCTGGTGGCACTGAACAGGAGAATATGGAGCCAGCCATGACCGGGCACCATTTTGCGATATTCGACACCGCGATCGGCCGCTGCGGCGTCGTGTGGGGCGAGCGCGGCATCACCTCGGTGCAACTGCCGATGGGCGATGAGAAGAAGACCCGCACCCGCCTGCAACAGCGCCACGATGACCTCGTCGAGGCGCTGCCGCCAGCGCATGTGCAGGCGGCCATAGACGGCATCGTCGAACTGCTCGAAGGCAAGCCGAATGACCTTTCCGACGTCGTGCTCGATCTCGACGATGTTCCCGAATTCAACCGGGGCGTCTACGATATCGCGCGCAGCATTCCGCCGGGCAAGACGATGACCTATGGCGATATCGCCAAGCGTCTCGGTGGGGTCGAATTGTCGCGCGACGTCGGCCAGGCGCTCGGACGCAACCCCTGTCCGATCGTGGTGCCGTGTCACCGCGTGCTGGCGGCAGGCAACAAGCCGGGCGGCTTCTCCGCCAATGGCGGCGTGGTGACGAAACTGAAGATGCTGGCGATCGAAGGCGCGGCCGTGAACCACACGCCGAGCCTGTTCGATTGAGCTCATTCTTCACCTCTCCCATTGGGAGAGGTGAAGACAGACTTCATTTGCCTTTAAAATTCGGCGTCCGCTTTTCGTTGAAGGCCAGCACACCTTCGCGGCGGTCCTCGGTTGGGACCATGCGGCTGTAGGCCTCGATCTCCAGCGCGATGCCGTCCCGCAGCGACATTTGCAGGCCGCGATGGATCGACAGTTTGGCCTGACGGGTGGAGATCGGGGCATTGCGGGCGATCCGCGCAGCGGTCGCCAGTGCCGCCTGCAGCAATTCTGACGGAGGAAATACCTCGTTCACAAAGCCCCAGGCGTGGGCTTCCGCCGCCGTGAATGGCTTGCCGGTCAGGATCAACTCCTTGGCGCGGCGCTCACCGACGGCGCGCGGCAAGGTTTGCGTGCCGCCGCCGCCCGGCATGATGCCGAGCGTCACCTCGGTCAGCGCAAAGCGCGCGGTTTCCGCGGCGTAGAGGAAATCGCAAGCGCCCGCAATCTCGCAGCCGCCGCCATAGGCCGCACCGTTGACCGCGCCGATGATCGGAACCGGGCAGTCGATCAGCGCCCGCACCATGCGCTCGAAGATGACATGCTGACGGGTCCATGCCTCGTCGGTCATGCCGCGGCGCTCCTTCAGATCGCCGCCGGCGCAGAACGCCTTGTCGCCTGTGCCGGTCAGGACGATGCAGCGCAGGCCCTTCGGATCGAGCGCGATATCCTCGAAGCAGCGGACGAGATCGCGCCCCATCTGGGTGTTGAGCGCGTTGGAAGCGTCCGGCCGGTTCAGGCGAACCACCGTGACGTAATCGTCGATTCGTTCGAGGACGAGCGTCTCGAAGCCTGATGCTTCCGCGGCCTCGCTCATAGCGCCTCGCAGGAGAATCCGTTGCCGGCGCGGCGAATTTTGCCCGTGGACGGGGAGGGGAAATGCGCCGTGCAGCACAGCGTATCGGTGTCGCAATAGCGCTCCAGGAAGCCGCGCCGCGTTGCCGCCGCCTGCGCCTGGTCGACGTCGAACTTCGCAGACAGTTCCGGGTAACGCGTTTGCAGCGGCGAATGCATCAGATCGCCGGAGAACACCGCTGCATCCTTGCCGCGGCCGAATGTAAAGGCGACATGGCCCGGCGTGTGGCCCGGCGTCGGCACGATGCGCGCGTGGTCGCCGATCGCGTAGTCGTCGCGCACGACCTCGGCGAGCTTGGCCTCGACCACCGGCAACACGCTGTCGGCAAACGGCGGCACGGGCGTCTTCGCATGCGTTTCGGTCCAGTAGTCGAACTCGGACTTGCCGAACACATAGCGCGCCTTCGGGAAGGTCGGCACCCAGCGGCCGTTGTCGAGGCGCGTGTTCCAGCCGACATGGTCGACATGCAGATGCGTGCACATGACATAGTCGATATCGTTGACCGAAAACCCGGCGGCAGCCAGCGCCCGCATGTAGGTGTCGTCGGTCTTCATGTTCCATTTGGGCCGCTGCGGCCGCGGCTTGTCGTTGCCGATGCAGCTATCGATCAGGATGGTGTGATGCGGCGTCTTCACCACATAGGACTGGAAACACAGGATCAGCACGTCGTTGGCATCGAGCGCGCCGGCCTTTTGCATCCACCCCCGGTTCTCCGCCAGCAGCTCCGGCGTCAGGCCCGGCAGCATTTCCAGCGCCGGCAGGAACGTGGTTTCCTGCTCGATGATGCGGTGAATGGTGAGATCGCCGACGGTGAACTTGAGGCTCATGCTGCTTTCCTGTTTTCTTCCGAAATAATGTCAGCGCGTGTCCCGCGCATACGGAATGAAAAGTTGAGCCCGAGGGCTTGCGTCGCGGACGCGGCGGCGAAGCCGAGGCGGCGCAATCTCCTGCTTCCCTCGCGCACGCCGCCGTCTCTGTCTCTTGCTGCTTACGCCGGCGGCGGGACCGAGACCTTCACCGACGGCCGTTCCAGCATGCGCTGATGGAAGGCATCGAGCTTCGGATAGGCCTTGCGCCAGCCGCAATCGGTAAAACGAAAATCGGCATAGCCGAGCACGCAAACAAGGCCGATCTGTGCGATGTTGAACGGCCCCGACAGCACCTCGGGCTTGTTCTCGAACCGGGCCATGCCGGCCCATGCCCGGTTCCAGTGATCGTCGGACCACGCCTTCCAGCGCAGCGGCTCCGGCCGCACCATGCCCTCGTAGCGGCACAGCAGCATGGAATCGAGCATGCCCTGCAGCAGCGAGTGATCGCTCTTCACCTTCCACCGGTCGGGGCCGGATGCCGGGATCAGCTTGCCGCCGCCGGCGAGCTCGTCGAGATATTCGACGATGACATAGGAATCGAGGATGACGTCGCCATTGTCGAGGATCAGCACCGGCAGCTTCTTCAGCGGCGTGATCTTTGAGTATTCTTCGTTGGGCTGGCCCGGCGCGACGGTCGCGGAGACGAATTCGATCTTGTCGATCAGCCCGGTCTCGATCGCAGCGATGCGTACCTTGCGGGCAAACGGCGAGGCGGGGGAGAAGGTGAGTTTCATGGGAATTCCTGGAAGGTTTCTTCTTATCACCGGTCAAGACGACTTCTCGATGTCATCATCCGCGAAGGCGGATGATCCAGTACGCCGCGGCTGTTCGGTCTGCTCACCAAAGCCGCGGCGTACTGGATACCCCGCCTTCGCGGGGTATGACGTCTACGCCGCGATGATTTCCTGGCGCTGCTCGCCGAGGCCTTCGATGCCGAGGGTGACGACGTCGCCGACATTGAGGAACTGCGGCGGCTTCATGCCGGCGCCGACGCCGGGCGGGGTGCCCGTGGTGATGATGTCGCCCGGCAGGAGCGTGAGGAACGTCGAGACGTAGGAAATGCACTTCGCCATCGAGAAGATCATGGTCGAGGTCGAGCCGGTCTGGCAGCGCTTGCCGTTGACGTCGAGCCACATCGAGAGCTTCTGCACGTCGGGGATTTCGTCCTTGGTGACGAGCCACGGGCCGACCGGGCCGAAGGTGTCGTGCGACTTGCCCTTGGTCCACTGGCCGCCGCGCTCCTGCTGGAAGTAGCGCTCGGAGACGTCGTTGCAGACGCAGTAGCCGGCGACATGATTGAGGGCATCAGCCTCGGAAACGTATTTGGCGCGGGTGCCGATGATGGCGGCGATCTCGATTTCCCAGTCGAGCTTCCTGGACTCGCGCGGCTTCTCGACCGGGTCGTTCGGACCTGACAGCGAGGTGTTGGCCTTCAGGAAGAAGATCGGCTCGGGCGGAATGGGATTGCCGGTTTCCTTGGCGTGATCGACATAGTTGAGGCCAATCGCGACGAATTTCGAAATGCCGGTGACCGGCGCGCCGAAGCGCTGCTTGCCATCCACGGCCGGGAGTTTGGACGTGTCCAGCGCGGCGAGCTTGGCCAGCGAGGCCGGCGAATAGGCCTCGCCGTCGAGATCGCTGATTTGCGCCGACAGATCGCGCAATTGGCCGGATTTATCGATCAGGCCGGGCTTTTCCGAACCCTTCGCGCCGTAACGAACAAGCTTCATTTTTATCACTCCCTACGGGTTTTCTTGGAATTTCCGTAACTTCAGACGTTTCATGGAACAGCGGGCGGGCAAATTCAACTGCGGACTGCCCGAGCCCGGCACATACCACCCCCTCAGCCCAGAGCTATGAACTTGAAGGCATCCCCCTCGCGCTTGATGTGACCGGCATTGAAGTGGCCGCCGATCACCAGCGTCGGCGTGTCGGCAAAGCGCGAAAACAGCTCGCGGCGTGTCGCGGCCGATTGTTTGGGGTCGGAATCCGCGGTCGACGACCAGCCGAGATGGGCCATCTGGCAGGGATGGTGGGCGACGTCCCCGGTGAGCAGGCCTTCCTCGCCGTCCGACTTGATATGGATGCTCGTGTGGCCGGGGCTATGGCCGGGCGTCGGGATCAGGGTGATTTCATCGGCAAGCCTGGCGTCGCTGGCGACGAGGTCAGCCTTGCCCGCATCGGCGATCGGCTTCACGGAATCGCCGAACACCGCCTGATTCGCCGGCTCGTGGCTGTGGTCGCGCCAATGCTCGAACTCGGTCCTGCCGAACACGTAGCGGGCGTTGGCAAACGTCGGCACCCATTTGCCGTCGACGAGGATGGTGTTCCAGCCGACATGGTCGACATGCAGATGCGTGCACAGCACGGTGTCGATGCTGTCGGGCGGAAAGCCCGCCGCCGTCAGGGTGTCGAGAAACGGATCCTTGCGGTTGTTCCAGGTCGGCACGTTGCGGCCCTGCTTGTCATTGCCGAGCCCGGTGTCGACGATGATCCGGCGCGACGGCGTTTCCACCAGCAGCGAGTGGATCGACATTTTGAGCCGGCCCTCTTCGTTCGCATAATGTGGAATGAGCCAGGGCAGTTTCTGGATTTCCTCGTTGGTCGCGAGCGGCAGGATGAAGCGGGTGCTGCCGACGGTCTCCAGTTCGACCACTTTTGTGATTTTGACCTTGCCCACGGTCCAGTGCATCCGGCGTTTCCCTCTATTGTTATTGTCGATCCGGTTTTGTTTTTCTTACCGCGCGCAATCCACGATGACGGTGCCGAGCTTGTCGCCTTTCTCGACCGCCAGGTGCGCTTTTGCGGTGTCGGAGAGCGCAAACTGCCCGGCGACGTTGTGAATGCGCGTGCCCGCCCCCAGCCATTTGGTGATGTCGGCCTGTGCTGCCGCGAGCAACGGCGGCGGCAGCGCGAATAGCACCAGCGCGCGCACTGCGATGCACTTCTCCATCAGCTCGCGCATCGGCACCACGGGCGTCCGGTTGCCGTTGGTGGCGTAGACGGCAATCGTCGAATTCATACCCATCAATTTCAGCGTGGTATCGATGTTGCCGCCGAAATCGACATCGACGACGCGGTCGACGCCGCGCTGTCCGGTAAAGGCCATCGTCTTCGCGACGACGTCATCAGTCTTGTAATTGATCACGAGGTCGGCGCCGGCGAGCCGCGCCTGCTCAGCCTTGGCGGCTGAGCTGACGGTCGCGATCACCTGCGCGCCGCCCCACTTGGCGAGTTGAACTGCATAGTGCCCGACAGCGCCGGCGCCGCCGGTGACCAGCACGGTCTTGCCGGCGATCGGGCCGTCGCAGAACAGGCAGGTCCAGGCCGTCATGGCGGGGATGCCAAGCGTGGCGCCTTCCGCAAAGGACAGCTTGTCAGGCAGCGGCGTCCCCAGGTGTTCCGCGAGCGAAATATATTCAGCCGCGGTGCCGAACGCGCGGCCGTTGCGCTGGCCGTTGAACAGCCAGACGCGCTGGCCGGGCTTCAGCCGCGTGACGCCGTCGCCGACCTGATCGATAGTCCCGGCGCCGTCGCTGTTCGGAATCACGCGCGGATATTCCATCGCGCGATAGCCGCCGCCGCGGCGGCCGACGTCGGCGGGATTGACGCCGGACGCCTCCAGCCGCACCCGGACTTCGCCGGGGCCGGCCACCGGCGTCGGCATCTCGCCATGGACCAGCACCTCGGGCGCTGGCCCCATTCGTTCGTACCAGACTGCTTTCACAGCGTGCCCGGGAACGCGCCGCCGTCGAGCAGGATGTTCTGGCCGGTGATGAAGCCGGCCTTGTCGGCGCACAGGAACGCGCAGGCGAGCCCGAATTCCTCCGGGGTGCCGAACCGGCCGGCGGGATTGAGCTTGGCGCGCTCCTTGAGGATCTGTTCGACGTCGACGCCGCGCTTTTCCGCTTCACCTTTCGCGGTGCCGCGCAAACGATCCGTATCGAACGGGCCCGGCAGCAGGCCGTTGATGGTGACGTTATTGATCACGGTCTTGCGCGAAATTCCGGCGACGAAACCGGTGAGGCCGGCGCGGGCGCCGTTGGACAATCCCAAAATCTCGATCGGCGCCTTCACCGCGGCCGAGGTGATATTGACGATGCGGCCGAACTTGCGCGCCATCATGCCGTCCACGGTAGCCTTGATCAGCTCGATCGGCGTCAGCATGTTGGCGTCGATTGCCTTGATCCAGTCGTCGCGGTTCCAGTTGCGGAAATCGCCGGGCGGCGGGCCGCCGGCATTGTTGATCAGGATATCCGGATCGGGACAGGCTTTCAGCGCGGCTTCGCGCCCGGCCGGCGTCGTGATGTCGCCGGCGACCTCGTTCACGGTGATGCCGGGGTTGGCCTTGCGGATCTCGTCGGCGGTCTTTTTCAGCGCCTCCGCGCCGCGTGCGGTCAGCGTGACATGCACACCTTCGCCAGCCAGCGCCATGGCGCAGGCGCGGCCCAGGCCCTTGCTCGATGCGCATACGATGGCGCGGCGGCCTTTGATCCCAAGATCCACTGTTTCACTCCCGTCATGTCAGGTGATTGCTATAAGAACGATGGCGGCACTCTAGCCAAGTCGAACGCGCCTGATAAGTGGCTCCTCGCCACTTCAAATGCATGGCAGCGTGTCTGGACCACTATATCTGCTGCTTCAGGCGATCGATGGTTGCGGCGAGGTCTGACGGCAACGAACTGAAACCCTTCTGCCCGGCTGCCGAGAGGAATGGCCGCAGCTTCGACCCGATCAGCCATTGCGGCTGAAGGGGCGACGGCACGATCCGTTCAAAGACCAGCACGATCGTGACCGCAATCAGGCCGACGCGCGCCGCGCCCAGCATGGCGCCGCAAAGCCGATCCACCGGTCCGGCATGCAATCCGGTGGCGTCGTCGATCATCACCCGCGCCAGCCTTCCGAGCGCGATGCCGGCGAACAGAAAGACGCCGGCGAACACCAGCCCGTTCTGCGCAAACGCGGAGACGGCCTTGCCGTTCGCCGGCGGCGAAAGGGCAGACATCGCCCAGATCGCGATCGGCACCGCAACCATATAGGCAACGATGGTGATCGCGCTGCGGATCAAACCGGTGTTGAAGCCGGTGATCATCGCAAACACCAGGCCGATATAGATCACGGCATCGAAAGGATTCATGGCGGAATGCTCCGCCGGTATCCTTAGTCCTGCCCGGTCAACGAACCGGACGACCGATCGCTAAAATCGTCTGCATCGCGGAAACTATCAGTTCGCGCGCATCCCGGCCCGGATCATGTCGGCGGCCTTCTCGCCGATCATGATTGTCGGCGCATTGGTGTTGCCGCCGATGAGCGTCGGCATCACCGAAGCATCGACCACGCGAAGGCCTTCGAGGCCGTAGACCCTGAGCTGCGGATCGACCACCGCCATTGGATCGTTGACGCCCATTTTGGCGGTACCGACCGGGTGATAGACGGTATCGACGCGGGCGCGCAGCAGGTCGCGGATGTCGTCGTCGGTGTGCACGCCCTCGGTGAACATGTCCTTTTTCTGGAGGGCGCGCAGCGCCGGTGTCTCCATCAGCCGCCGCGTGGTCTTGAAGCCCGCGACCATGGTTTCGAGATCGTCGGCCTCGCCGAGGAAATTCGGATCGATCAGGGGCGGGGCAAAAGGATCGGCGCTTCCGAGCGCAATGCTGCCGCGGCTCTTCGGCCGCAGCAGGCAGACGTGGCAGGAGAATCCCGTGCCGCGGTGCCGCTTGCGGCCATGGTCGTCGGCCATCGCCATGCCGAAATGCAGCTGGATATCGGGGATGTCGAGATCGGGCCGCGTCTTCAGGAAGCCGCCGCATTCGGCGAAGTTCGACGTCATCGGTCCGGTTCGCTCGCGCCGGTACTGGCGGATCGCGCGCAACAGCCGCGGCATCGCCTTGATCGAAATGCCGTTGAAGTTCGGATTGTCGGACATGTAGCCGAACACGAAATCCGGATGGTCCTGCAGGTTCTGTCCGACGCCGGGCAGATGATGCACGGTGGCGATGCCAGATTTTCCGAGTTCAGCGCTGTCGCCGATGCCCGAGAGCATCAGCAATTGCGGAGTCTGGAATGCGCCGGACGAGACGATGACCTCGCGCCGGGCGCGGATCTGCTTCAATTCCTTGCCCTGCCGGTATTCGACGCCGACCGCGCGCTTGCCTTCGAACAGGATGCGGGTGGCGTGCGCGCCGGTCTCGACGCGAAGGTTGCTGCGGCTTCCCATGTGGGGATGGATATAGGCGCGCGCGGCGCTCCAGCGTTCGCCGTTCTTCTGCGTCACTTGATAAATGCCGAGCCCTTCATGTTCGTCGGCATTGAAATCCTCGCGCAGGCGAAACTGGGCTTCCTGCGCCGCCTGCAGGAAGATCTGCTGAACGGGATTCTGCGTGCGCAGCTTGTTGACGGCGAGCGGGCCGCCCTTGCCGTGATATTCGCCGCCGAAATCGGCGTTGTTCTCCGCGCGCTTGAAGTAGGGCAGCACGTCGGCGAACGACCACCCTGAATTGCCGAGCGAAGCCCATTGATCGTAGTCGGTGCGGTGGCCGCGGATATAGACCATCGCGTTGATCGCCGACGATCCGCCGAGCCCCTTGCCGCGCGGCTGATAGCCAATGCGGCCATTCAGGCCCTTCTGCGGCACGGTGTTGAACGCCCAGTTGTTGACGTTGCCGGCGACCATCAGCACCAGCGCAAACGGCGTCGTCACCACCCAATTGTCGTTCCGGCCGCCGGCGTCGAGCAGCGCCACGGACGTTTTCGGATCTTCCGAAAGCCGCCCCGCCACGGTGCAGCCACCGGAGCCGCCGCCCACCACCACGAAATCGAACGTATCGGTCACGTTCATCCCCCCGGATTTTGTGTTCTGGCGGACCTTTCTGGCCGCGCTTTTGGCGTAAAACTCCGCTTTTGCGGCGATAATGGCAAGAGTTGTTCCATGGGGCGGTTTCGGACCCCTAACCCCTGCATTTTGCGTCCGTTTCTGCCGTCATAAAATCCTCAAAACCGGCTATTGCCCCTTTCCAAAGCAGGGGGAGGTTGATACATAGCCCTCGCACCCGACGGCTTTGCCCGGGTTGCCTTCTCAGGAAGCCTCCGGACGGGATCGATCGGCGCCCAACAAGCGTTGGCCGAATTCGCATCTGGTCTGGTTTTCCGAAAGGCGTGCAACGGTTTAACGCGGGGTGGAGCAGCCCGGTAGCTCGTCAGGCTCATAACCTGAAGGTCATAGGTTCAAATCCTATCCCCGCAACCACTTTCGTTATAATTCACTCACCGTCCCGGTCTAACCACCGGGACGGATTTAGCTTTTCTGGGGACCCTGGCGCTTGCAACAGGCGGTTGTTTGAACTCGGGAAGCTCTCATTTCTTGCTGAAGCGAATGATGCCGTCCCAATTGGACGCGGGCGGCTCCAGGAGGAATCCGGCGACGCGATCGAGATAGATCCCGGCCAGCACGTCCTCCGGATACTCGTCGGCAAACGCCTCGATGGCGTCGATCGCGCGCACCCAATCCTGGCTGGCATACACCTCGTAGACATGGTCCCAGTCCTCGACGAGCTTCCTCAGCGCCGGCGTGACGCGGAACTCGTCAGGACCGTCCATGGTGCCGAGCAGTTCAAAAATATCGAGGGGGACGCCTACGCCCTTCGGCTGGCTGCGGTCGACGCGCCGGAACAGGAACTCGTCTGAACAAACATCCGCAATCTGCCCGCTCGTCAGGATGCTGCTGCCGTAGAACTTGTTCAAGCCTTCGAGGCGAGCCGCGATGTTCACATTGTCGCCGACCGCAGTGTAATCAATCCGGTCGGATGATCCGACGTTACCCAAGACCGCTCCGCCGACGTGAATTCCGAACCGCGTGTGCCAGGCTGGCAGCCCCTTGTCGACCCACCGCGCGTTCAGGCGTCGCGATGCGGCGCGACATTCGAGGGCTACCATGCAGGCCACATGTTCGTGGCGGGTGACCGCCAGCGGCGCGTTCCAGAAGGAAAAGATGGCGTCGCCAATGAATTTGTCGACGGTCCCATTCGACCTGATAATGAGGGAGGCGAGCTCCTCGAAGTACTCCGACATATGCGCCATAAGGCCATCCGGCGACATGCCCTCGGCAATCGGAGTGAAATCCTTGACGTCGGTGAACAGGATGCTGACGCGACGAGTCTCGCCCCCTACCGCGACCTTGCTCTCACTTTCAAGGATGTCCTTCACGAGAGCCTTCGGCACAAATTTGGATATCTCGCGAATGGTACCCTTCATGCCGGACATCGATCGTATCAGGGTGTTCACTTCGTGCACGCGCGAATGCATCTTGATCGGATCTTCGAGTTGGAACGATCGTATCAGTTCCGCCTCTTTGGAAAGTTGCGCAAGAGGCCTTGAAATCGATCGTGCGAGATAGATGACTGTCGGCAGCGTCAGCAGAAAAATGAGAAGCGCGACGGGGATGCTCTGTGCGGCGGCGCCAGCCAGGCTGCCCTGGAAGTCGGAGAGGGGGGCGGCGTATAGCTGGAAGAACGCGCCGCCGTCCCGTGCGACCTGGCGATCGACGGTGGCAAGATAGGTTTTACCTGATACGGTAAAGTCCGCAAGCTTGTACGGACCATCGCGTGAGAAAAGCCGCACCGCCTCCCGGACGACAGGGTCTGTCAGGTCCGTGGTGGTCGAGAGTTCGAAGGAGGGGCTTTCGACGGTGCCGGACCGCTTGAACAATCGCTGCTGGTCAAAGTGCGCCAGCAGACGGCTTTTGTCGTCAAAGGCGACAAAGCGATGCTCATCATTCGATCTGATGGAACGAATGTAGACCATCAACCGGTCGATGGCGATGTCGACTCCGACAACGCCGCCCTTCTCAAGTGCTTGCGCCAAGGTCATTCCGACCTGCGATGTGGCCGCGAATCGGTAAGGGAGCGTCCGGATGACCGCCTTGGGGTGCTCCATGGCATCGCGATACCAGCCGCGGCTGCGAGGGTCATATGGCGGCGATTGCCTGGAGAGTGTTTCGATCTCGCGGTTGTCGGCGTCGAGAAATAGCCAGGTCTGTGTGCGAGCGCCGTTGTCGCCCGTTCGGATTTCCTGGATCGCGAAGCGCGTGAGAGCCGGACCGCCCAGCTCTTCCACGAACATCTTTTCTGCGTCGCTGATCGACAGGACGTGAAAAAAATTCCCGTTCTCGTAGCCCACATAAATCGCCGAAATCTGCGGGTTGCTTTTCAGGCTGGTCAGGACCAATTGCCGGATTTCGTCCTTTGATCCATCTGACGCCTGAAACGCAGGCGCATCGCGCAGAATGCTGGTTAGCAAGAAAGCCGGTGCAAAAAACGCGAGGCGCTGTTCGTTGATGCGGCTGATCGTCGATCGGAAGGTGTCGTCCGCGACTTTGATGGCCGTCCGATGAGTTTCAAAATAGTTGGTGAGAGTAACGGCGGTCCCGACCAGTAGCGCGACAATCAGGAACAGCGATAGAACGGTCGTGAAGAGCGTGAGGCGCGGGTTGCGGGGTTGCGAGGCGTTCATTGCGCAGCCCGATCACTGTTGCACGGAAAGGTCGATAACCCGCTGCGAGAGATAGTCGATCCAGTAACGGAGAAACGGATCGGCTTCGTCGAGCTTCTGCTTCAGTTTCGCCTCGCTCACCGCCAGCACTTCGCAGCCCTGTGCCGTCACCGCCGTGGCGGTGCGACTGGCTCCAGACATCAGCGCGTGCACGCCGAACATTTGTCCGGGCCTTAATGTGGTTACCGTGCGCTGATGGGGAGTGCCAAAGCTAATGAAGATCGTGACGTCGCCGCGAAGCAGGACGTACGCGACCGCGCCCGTTTCACCTTCGGCAAAGATGGTCGCCCCCGCCGGAAACGTCCGGCGCTTCAGGTCCTTGCGCACCGATTGAACCGATGCCTGCGAGAGCCCCGACTCTGAGGTCATTTTTAAGCGATTTGGGTCATGTTGTTCTCACGATGGCTGCTTCCGTCGAACTTGATCGGTCTTGGCCCGGACTTCGTCTATTGCCGCGAGCAGGGTGGTGTCCTGGAGCGGCTTCAGGAGATAGGTTTCGGCGCCCGCGGCCTCGCAGCGCTCGCGCATGCCGGCTTCGACATGAGCGGTAATCACAATGGTCGGGATGCCAATCCCCGCGCGATTGAGGTGGCGTTGCAGTTCCAGGCCGCTCATTTCCGGCATCTGCAGGTCGACAATCAGGCACTCAGGCATCTCGTCCGGCACTGCGTCGTGCAGAGCGGCGAGAAATTCCCGTGCCGAGGCGTATGTCCTGGCTTCCATGGCGCGAGTTCTCAGCAACCGGGCCAAGGCTTTCAGCACGGACGGGTCGTCGTCCACAATTGCGATCCAGGGCGAAGGCTGCGCCATACGTCGAACTATCGGTCTTGTGGCGGCGGATTGTCGAGTTGGCCCTAGGGCCAACAGAGCCACCGGGCGAGCTACGATTTTCCTTCGGCAGTTCTGGCCTTTTTCGGCCAAGCGGACGAAGCCGGCGCCGGGCCGCAGCCGCTGAACGACCGTCTGCGGAAACGAAGCCGAGAAACTCCTGTCTTCGCCGTGAATGAAACCATCGCAGGTGCGGAAGCCGCGCCATCATTCCTGGCCGCAGGAAAAGCTGCGTGACATAGCCTCCGGTCGGCGCAACCACGGTGGTCTGGTCGAGAGCGTATTGCGCATCGCGGAGGTCCGCCGAAAGCCGCGCAACCGTCGTGTTGACGCCGCCGCTACGTATTCCTCGCAACGCAGCGCGTTGTCGAGTTGGTCCTCCGGCCAACAACGCTACCTTTACGGGCTACGACCCGCCGCCTGCAATTCCGGCTTTTTCTGCGAGGCGGACGAGGTCGGCGACCGAGCGGACGCCCAGCTTGCTCATGACCCGGGCGCGGTGAACTTTCACGGTTTTCTCGACCGTTCCGAGATCGCCGGCGATCTGCTTATTGAGCCGGCCGGCAACCACATGCGTCATCACTTCGCGTTCCCTTGGCGTCAGCATGCCAAGCCTCGCCTTGATCGAACTCAGGCTGGCAGCGGTGCTGCGGATCTCGGCGTCTTCCTTTTCGGCGCGTGCGATAGCTGCAAGGAGGTCAGCATCGTTGACCGGCTTGGTCAGGAAATCGATAGCGCCGGCCCGCATGGCGCGAACGCTGGTGGGAATATCACCCTGACCGGTCAGGAAGATAACTGGCCGATGCCATCCTTGTGTCGTCAGTGCCTGTTGCAGCTCCAGCCCATCCAGATCCGGCATGGAGACGTCGAGGACCGCACAACCGGCAACGGAGGCATCGTGTTCGGCGAGGAATGCCTGCGGCGCGGTGAACGACCTGACGTCGTATCCGCGTACTTGCAGCAACCGTCCCAGCGCCTTCAGCACTCCAGCGTCGTCATCGACCAGATAAATCGTGAACGCGCCATCCGTCATTGCGCCGCCATCATCATGACACGGGCGGGCAGCGAAACCGTCGCGACGGCGCCGCCTGCCGCATCGTTCTGCAGATCGATCGTGCCCCCATGCTTGCGAATGATAGTTGAACAGATCGTCAGGCCAAGGCCCAACCCATGGTCTTTGGTGGTATGGAACGGTGCAAAGAACTGCTTGCCATCGACCTGCTTGATACCGGGCCCGTTGTCTTTCACGAGCACCTCGACGTTTCCGTGCGTCGTCTCGCGGGTGCAGACATGGACACGTCGCTGCATCTCAGGCGTCGAATTCATCGCGTCCATTGCATTCATGACAAGATTCAGCAGCACCTGCTGCAATTGCACGGAATCGCCGAACACGGTGGGCAAACCGGCCGCAAGGTCTGTCTCGATTGCCACCCGCCGATTGATCAATTCGCTGCGAAGCAGCGCCACGGTCGAATCGACCATCTCGTTGATGTCAACCAACTCGGACCGCACCTCCCCCTTCTTGAGCAGGCCGCGCAACCTATGGACAACATCGCCGGCGCGATTGTCCTCATTGACGATATCGCGCAGTGCGTCGCGCACTTCGGCGAGATTTGGCGAATCCCGCTCCAGGAGATAGAGCGCCGCCTGCGCGTTCGACAGGATCGCGGTGAGCGGCTGATTGACCTCGTGGGCGATCGCACCTGAAAGTTCGCCAAGCACGGAAACGCGCATCAAATGCGTCACTTCCTGGCGATGCAGTTCCGCCTCGGACTCCGCGGCCTTCTGGTCGGTGATATCCACGAACACACCGATGAGTTGGTCCAACGTTCCCGTTTCATCGAGATGCGAACGGGTCCGAAGCCTGATCCAGCGCACCTGACCATCCGGATGGACCACACGAACGTCAGTTGTGACGGATCGGCCCCTCCATGTCCCTCGCAGTGCGGCCACCGCCATACGTCGATCATCAGGGTGCACCGCCGAAAGAAAAGTCTCTCGCGTAAGGGGAATATCGTTAGCAACGCCGAACATCGTCCGGCTGTGCTCGGTAGCCCACAATTCGTCCGTGGGCCGATCGAATTGCCACAGTCCGACGTTCATCGAGGTAGCGACAAATGTCATGCGGTCCTCGCTCTCGTTGAGCGAGCGCTCGGCCTTCCATCGCCGGCGCCGTTGAACCAGCAAGGCGATAAGGAGCGCCGACTGCAAGGCAACAACTGCCGCCGTTACGGTAAGGAGAAGATGGTGCCGCTCCCAGAGGCTTGGTTCGTGGAACAGGACGACCGTGTCTGATGGAAGATTGGCTCGCTTGAGCCCCCATCGGTCCATGGCCCTCGCGTCGACCCGAAAGGCTTGCTCGGGATTGGCTCTTGGCGGGAGCATAGCCGGATCCTTGCCGTCGCTGATCTCAGATACCAGGTCGGCTACCGCGGCGCCGTGCGATTCAAACGTCTCGACGAATCCACCCACAACCCCGCTGCCGAGATAGGAGTCGTAAGGTGCATAGACCGGAGCAGGAGCAACACGAGCCACCTGCTCCGCAACGTCTCTTCCGACAAAACTGTTTCCAGCGCCATCGATGAGGAACGCCAACATGATGACGATCGCGTCGCTGGGAATTTTCGAAACCTCTGCGATGAGGGCGTCGAACGTGAGCCCATACAAGTACGTCGTTTGGTATTTTCGCTCGCGTTGTTCTATGGTTTGCCGAGCTGCGTAGTGCCAATTCCTATCCTCAACAGGAGAGTTGCCCGCGATGACAAAGAGCTGCCGTGCGTTGGGCTGGAGGTGCTCAGCAAGATCGAGCGTCTTCGTCAGATCCAGCTTGAAGAAGACGCCGGTAATGTTCGAGGGAGGGGTAAGCGCGTAATAGCTCGTCGGCCTAAC
>JAESGW010000606.1_pt1 | contig 22944 bp, 20 predicted proteins | sample 9269791 | NCBI WGS metagenome assembly JAESGW01 (sample SAMN16773120, study PRJNA677053) | algae metagenome | isolation source: Aphanocapsa lilacina HA4352-LM1 and co-occurring heterotrophs from near cave... | place: USA: Maniniholo cave, near Haena, Kauai, HI | collected 2009-07-28 | reverse complement strand
GACGTGCCGGCCCACCCAGACCCGTGAGGGGCCCGGCCGCCGAGCTCAGCCGAAGCGACCGGAGATGTAGTCCTCGGTGCGCTTGTCGTTGGGGTTGGAGAAGATCGTCGAGGTGAGGTCGTACTCGACGAGGAGGCCGGTGCGGTTGCCGGTGGTCTCGTCGGGCCGCGCGGTGAAGAACGCCGTACGGTCCGAGACGCGGGCCGCCTGCTGCATGTTGTGGGTCACGACGATGATCGTGTACTCGTTGCGCAGCTCGAGCATCAGGTCCTCGACGCGGGCCGTGGCGATCGGGTCGAGGGCCGAGCACGGCTCGTCCATCAGGATCACGTCGGGCTTGGTGGCGATCGTCCGAGCGATGCACAGGCGCTGCTGCTGCCCGCCGGAGAGGCCGTACGCGGACTGCTTGAGCTTGTCCTTCACCTCGTCCCAGAGCGCGGCGCCACGCAGCGCCTCCTCGACCAGGTCGTCCATGTTGTCGACCTTCATGCCGGTGACACGCGGGCCGTAGGCGATGTTGTCGTAGATCGACTTCGGGAACGGGTTGGGCTTCTGGAAGACCATGCCGATGTGGGTGCGTACGGCGATCGGGTCGACGTTCTTCTGGTAGATGTCCTGGCCGTGGTAGAGCACCTCGCCCTCGACGCGCGCACCCGTCACCAGGTCGTTCATCCGGTTGAGGCACCGCAGGACGGTGGACTTGCCACAGCCGGAGGGACCGATCATGGCGGTGATCTCGTGGCGTCCGTAGGACAGGTTGACGTCGTGCACGGCGTGGAAGTCGCCGTAGTAGACGTTGAGGTCCTTCGTCTCCATGACGGGGTTGATCGGGGAGTCCGGCAGGCGCCGTTCGGCACTCACCTGGACGTCGCCGAGCGAGCCCATCTGGGGGAACGTGTCGGAGGAAGTGGCTGAAGCCATGTCTGAAGTCTCTCTCACCAGGATCGCTGGAACTTGTTACGGATGAAGATGGCCAGGGCGTTGAGCCCGAGCACCAGGACGAGCAGCACGATGATCGCCGCCGAGGCGGCCACCCGCAGCTCCTCGCGTGACTGTGAGGTCAGCGAGTAGATCTGCATCGGCAGGGCGGTGACAGGGCTCAGCACACCCTCGGGGTCGAAGAGGAGTGATCCGGCGAGGCCGACGACCACCAGGGGGGCCGCTTCACCGATCGCGCGCGAGAGGCCCAGGATGGTGCCGGTCGCGATCCCGGGGATCGCCGACGGGAGGGTCTGGCGCCACGTCGTCTGCCACATGGTCGCACCGAGCGCGAGCGAACCGTCGCGGATCTCCCGCGGGACGGCCCGGACGGCCTCCCGGGTGGTGATGATGATGACCGGCAGGATCAGGAGTGCCAGGGCGAGCGCACCGCCGAGGACGATCCCGGTGTCCTGGAAGCCGATGAGGGCCATGACAGCGACGGCCAGCAGTCCGTAGACGATCGCGGGGACGGCGGCGAGGTTCTGGAGGTTGACCTCGACGAAACGGTTCCACCGCGTGGTGGGGTCCGCGAGCTCCTCGAGGTAGAGCGCGGCGGCGATGCCCAGCGGGACGGCGAACAACGCCGTGAAGAACATCAGCCACACCGTGCCCAGGATGCCGGCCCGGAAGCCGGTCGTCTCGGGGCGGACGACGGAGGCGTAGTTGGTCAGGAGCTCGGAGTCGAACCGTGAAGCCCCCGCGATGGCGGTGTCCACGATGAGGGCGATCAGCACGAGCACGCCGAAGAACAGGGAGAACCACAGGAGGCACAGGAAGACCACGGACAGCGGCGTACGGTCGCGGGAGCGGCCGGTGGCGACGCTGGAGGTGACCTGCCGGGCGGTGGTAGCAGCGATGCTCATGATCAGTAGACCTGCCTGTAGCGCCGGACGATGCTGATGCTGATGAGGTTGAGCACCAGCGTGATGACGAAGAGCAGCAGGCCGACGGCGAACAACTTGTTGTAGTCGATGGAGCCGACGGGGTTCTCGCCGCCGGCGGTGGTGGCCATGAAGCCCGTCATCGTCTGCATCCCGTCACGCGGGTCGAGGCTGAACTGCTTGAGCGATCCCGCCGCGAGGGTCACGATCATCGTCTCGCCGATGGCGCGGGACATGCCCAGCACGATCGCGGCGGCCACACCGGACAGCGCGGCGGGGAAGACCACCCGCAGGCTGGTCTGCATCCGGTTCGCACCCATCGCGAACGATCCCTGCCGCATCGCCTGCGGAACGGCCGAGAAGGCGTCCTCCGCGAGGGAGGCGACGGTCGGGATGATCATGACGCCCAGCACCAGCCCTGCGGCCAACGCGTTGGTGAAACCGACGTCGATGTTGAGGATGTCCTGGAGCAGGGTGGGCGTCACGAAGGTCAGGGCGAAGAAGCCGTAGACCACCGAGGGCACGCCGGCGAGCAGCTCCACCGTGGGCTTGAGGACCTTGCGGGCGCGACGCGAGGCGTACTCCGACAGGTAGAGCGCAGCCCCCAGCCCGAGCGGCACGGCCAGCAGCAGGGCGATGACCGTGACCATCAGGGTCGCCGTCACGAGGGGCATCACCGCGAATGGGCCCTCGAAGGCGAAGAAGTCGCCGAACGGCACCTCGCGGAAGAACTCGATGACAGGCTGGATCAGCGCCAGGATGATGCCGAAGGTGATCGCGATCGACACGAAGGCCGCGATCTGGAGGACGATCGTGATGACGCGCTCGCCGGGCCGGGAGCGTGGACTGAGGTCGACACCGGCCGACAGGCCCGTCCGCGAGGACGGGCCTGTCGCACCAGTGGTGGCGTTGGAGCTCATACGGGGGTCAGTGCCTGACGTCAGGAGCCGAGGCTCTCGAGGTTCGACTGGGTCTCCGAGTACAGCTCGTCGCTCAGCGGGATGAACTGGCCGATCTCGGCGATCTCGGCGAGGTTCTCGATGTAGAAGTCGACGTAGGCCGCGGTCGCCGCGTTGTCGGCGTACTTGGCGTTGTTGACGTAGATGAACAGCGGACGGGCGAGCGGGGTGTACTCACCGGCCTGAGCGGTCTCGGCGGAGGGCTCGACGCAACCGTTGCCGTCGTCGATGGACAGCGCCTTCAGCGTGTCCTGGTTCTCCTCGTAGTAGGTGTAGCCAAAGAAGCCCACCGCACCCTCGGTGCCGCCGATGCCCTGGACGAGGACGTTGTCGTCCTCCGAGGACTCGACGTCGTCACGCAGCGTCTCCGACTCGTCGCCGACGACGTCGGCGGCCATGTAGTCGTAGGTGCCGGAGTCGGTGCCCGGGAAGAAGAACGAGATCTCCTGGTCGGGGAAGCTCGGGTCGAGGTCGCTCCAGTTGGTGACCTCCGACTGCGGGCCGACGAGCTCGATGAGCTGGTCGGTGGTGAGGCAGTCGACGGCGAGGTCGGGGTGCACCGCCACGGTCAGGGCGTCGGTGGCGACCTGCAGCTCGGTGTACTCGATGCCATTCTCCTCGCACACCGCGACCTCGTCCTCCTCGATCGGGCGCGAGGCGTCGGAGATGTCGGTCTGGCCCTGGCAGAAGACCTCGAAGCCGCCACCGGTGCCGGACTCGCCGACGGTGACCTGCACGTCGGGGTTCTCCTCGTTGAGGAGCTCCTGGGCCGCGACGCTCATCGGGTAGACGGTGGACGAACCGTCGACGGCCACGCTGCCGCTGGCACTGGAGGACTCGCCACCCTCGGACGAGGAGTCGTTGCCGGCGTCGGCGCCTCCACAGGCGGCCAGGGTGATGGCCAGGGCGGCCGCGCCGGCCGGGATGGTCCAGCGGTGAGAAGTGCGCTTCACTTCGTTGCTCCTGAATGGATTGCGTGTGTGCTGACGATGAGGAACGTAGGCACCTCAGGAGAACGACCACGTCGCCGTCGGTGAACGGGCGGTGAACTCGGCAGGACCGCTTGGCATCACCCGTTCGGGCGTGAGACGACGATCACATGAACTCGTCCGGCCGCCCTTGACGGGCGCCGCGACGCGGGTCTACAAGTCCTCAGGGCTGCAGCAGCTCCGACGCCACGACCCGGCCCTTGCGGTGGTGCACCACGAGCATCGCGCCGGGCTCCAGCTTGACCTCCGGCACGCGCAGCGCGTCGAGGACCGTCGGCAGCACGGGCCGATGGGTGCAGAGCACGGTGCTCTCCCCTCCGTCGAGCAGGGCGTCGACGAGGTCGACGACCCCGTCGACGGTGGCGCCCTCCTCGCTGAGCTCGTCGTAGAGCTTCACCGGCCAGCCCGTCACGTCGGCGTACGGCGTCACCGTCTGCACGCAGCGGGTGCTGGAGGAGGAGTGGGCGACCGTCACGTCGAAGGCGGCCAGCAGCGGCACGAGTCGCTGCGCCTGGGCCTCGCCGAGCTGGAGGAGCGGGCGGAGGCGGTCGTCCTTCTTCCAGGCGCCCCGCGAGCGCGCCTTGCCGTGCCGCAGCACCACGAGCGCCCTCGTCCGGCGGCGCAGCGGCCGCGCCTCGGCCAGGGTGTCGCGGTCGTAGGGGTAGGTGAGCCGACGTGCGGCGTCCTTCCACGGCACCCACTCGACGGCGTCGATCTCGGCGTTGGGCCGGTAGCCGGAGACGTCGTCGCTGCCCACCACCCGCGCGGTCCAGTAGTCGACCGACTTCCACCGGCCGTTGGACATCCGGTAGCGCTGCGGGCTCAGGGCGGGTCCCAGCCGTACGTCGAGGCCGGTCTCCTCGGCCACCTCGCGCACCGCGGCGGTGACCGTGTGCTCGCCCGGGTCGAGCTTGCCCTTGGGGAACGACCAGTCGTCGTACTTCGGACGGTGCACGAGCAGCACGTCGCCGCCCTTGCGGGTCACCACGGCACCGGCAGCGCGCACGTCGCGGGGCTCCATGGAAGTAGTGTCACACCGACCCCGACCGGCGAGGAGCCCCGTGCCACATCGTGTCGCCCCACGCGCCGTCACCCGCGTGCTGCCGGCCCTCGCCGCCGTCCTCGTGCTGCTCGTCGGCGGCCTCGTCGGGTGGCGCCTGCTGGGCGGCGAGACCCCCCTCGCCCGCGCGATGGCGCTCGTGCCGGCCGACACCACGCGCTTCTCGTGGACGGACTGGGCAGGCGTACGCCGCGAGCTGGGGTCCGACGTCGGGCCTGGGTCGTCGGCGGACCAGGTGGAGGACTTCATGGCCGCGGCCTTCGACGCCGACCTGTCACCGATGTCGGCGCTCGGCACCTCGGCCGGCGTCATGCACGAGGAGCTGGGCTTCTCCCCCGCGAGCGTCTCCTGGGAGCTGTTCGCCCAGTCGGGCGACGGTGCCGTCGAGGTCCTGGGCGTGGACGACGACGTCGACCTCGACGCGGTCGCCGACCGGCTCGCCGACCTGGGCTGGACCGAGCCCGAGGACGCGGACGGGGTGTGGGTCGGCGGACCCGACGTGCTGTCGGGCGTCGGGTCCATGCTGACCCCCGAGCTCCAGCACGTCGCACTGCTCGCCGACGACGGGCTCGTCCTCACCTCCGACCAGGCACCCCACCTCGAGCGGGTCCTCGACGGCCTCGACGGGGACGGTCCCGATGAGCTGGTCGAGCTCGCCACCGACCTGGGGGAGCCGCTCGCCGCGGCGGTCTACGACGGGGCGTACGCCTGCGAGCACCTCGCGATGGCGCAGGCCGACGACGACGCGCGGGCCGAGGCGGACCAGCTCGTCGACGCCGCGGGCGGCGTCCACCCCCTGACGGGCTACGCGCTGGGCAGGCAGCCCGGCGGGGACGTACGCGCCGTGCTGCAGGTGGAGGACGCGGACGACGCCACGGCGGACGCCGAGTCACGCGCCCGGCTGGCGGCCGGTCCTGCACCCGGGCAGGGCGGGGACTTCACGGACCGCTTCGAGGTCGTGGCGGCGGGTGCGGAGGGCCGCGAGGTCGTGCTGGACCTGCGCCCGGCCGACGGGGCGTACGTGCTGTCCGAGCTCACCAGCGGCCCGGTGCTGTTCGCGACCTGCTGAACGGACGGCGAGGCGGCAGGACGACGGCCCGGGTCAGTCCTGGGGCTTGCGCGGGGTGACCCCGAGAAGCCGGTCGATCTCCTCCTGGGACAGGTGGTCCTCGGACTCGCTCGCGGCGATGATCAGGGTGGTGGTGAGCTCGACCTCGCCGAGGAGGTCACCGTCCTCGAGGGTCACGTCGAACTGGTCGTGCACGTCACCCTCCTTCCTCTGCATCGTCGGCCCGACCGGCCGACCCCCGCGTCTCCTGGGATCATTCGACTCTAGGCGTTCGGACCAAGTCTGACGGACGACCGCGGCCCTGCGAAATGACCCGAACGTGTCAAGTCTGCCCCGAGAACGAACCCGGCCCCACCCCCGTAGTGGGGTAGGGCCGGACTCGCGATCAAGATCTGGACGTCAGTCCAGCGTCAGCCGATCAGAGCGGACGGACGTTCTCCGCCTGCGGGCCCTTGGGGCCCTGGGTGACGTCGAACTCGACCTTCTGGTTCTCGTCCAGCGACTTGTAGCCGTTGGTCTGGATGGCCGAGTAGTGCACGAAGACGTCGTCGCCGCCGTCCTCCTGCGCAATGAAGCCGAAACCCTTCTCGGCGTTGAACCACTTAACGGTGCCCTGAGCCATGTTGCTCGTTACTCCTCTGTTGGGGCGGGAGTCGCCACCTCGGCGACCCGCACCAGATGCGGTGACACGCCGCTTGAGACTCACGAGCTGGCAGGGCCCGAAGAACAAACGCCGTTGGATCACAAACTCCGCGGGCGTCGACCTGCTGGAACTTGCACCTGTTGCACGTCAGACACTACCAAGAAATCGCCCATCGTCACCGGTCGAGATGCACGTGTGCGTGAACACTCCGCGAACGGGGTTGCCGACCGGGTGCCCGGCGCGGGCTGACACCATCGCGGAGTGAGCAGTGACGCGACCGGAGGCACGACCCGCCAGGCACCCCGCCGGGGGCGTCCGAGGGTGGCCGTCTGCGGCATCAGCCTCGAGTCGTCGACCTTCTCCCCCGCGCTGACGACCACCGCGATGCTCGCGCCCCGACGCGGGCGCGAGGTGCTCGACGCCTGGGACTTCTGGCACGAGGGCGGTTCGCTGGCGGACCGGGCGGACTGGATCGGAGTCCTCCAGGCCCGGAGCATCGCGGGCGGCGCGATCCCGGCCGACGACTACACCCAGCTCAAGGCGGAGATCCTGTCCGGTCTCGCGGCGACGGCGGCCGAGGCGCCGCTCGACGGGGTCGTCCTGGACATCCACGGGGCGGCGAGCGTCGTCGGCCTCCACGACATGGAGGGCGACCTCGCCCGGGCCGTACGCGCGGTGGTCGGCCCCGAGTGCCTCCTCAGCAGCGGGATGGACCTCCACGGCAACGTCTCCCGAGCGCTCGCCGAGACGGTCGACCTGCTGACGACCTACCGCACCGCCCCGCACGTGGACTGGCGGGAGACCAAGGAGCGCGCGGCCCGCAACCTCGTCGACCGGCTGGCGCTCCCGGAGGGTCGGCGGCGTCCGGCGAAGGCCTGGGTGCCCGTACCGATCCTGCTGCCGGGTGAGATGACGAGCACGCGCCAGGAGCCGGCCACGAGCCTGTACGCCCGGGTGCCGGAGATCGAGGCGCTCGACGGGATCCTCGACGCCGGGATCTGGATCGGCTACCCGTGGGCCGACGAGCCGCGCAACGGCGCCGTCGTCATGGTGGTCGGCGACGACGCCGACCGGGCGATGGCCGAGGCGACCGCGCTGGCCGGCGACCTGTGGGACCGCCGCGAGGAGTTCGGCTTCGTGGCGCCCACCGGGTCCCTGGACCAGGTGCTGTCCGCAGCGATCGCGTCGCCGGTCCGCCCCTACCTCGTCTCCGACTCCGGCGACAACCCGACTGCCGGCGGTGCGGGCGACGTGACGTGGACCCTGGCCGAGCTGCTCGCGAGCGACGAGCTGGCCGCGAGCGGCAAGCGCGCGATCTACGCCTCGATCCCCGACACGGCCGGAGCACTCGCCGCCGCCGAGGCGGGGGTGGGCGCCCACGTGCGCCTCACCGTCGGCGCACGGATCGACTCCCGGCCCGCGCCGCCGGTGGAGGTGGCGGGCGAGGTCGTGGCCGTCGTGCCGTCGGAGGACAACCTCGAGGTCGTCGTGCGGACACCGGCCGTGGACGTCATCGTGACGCGCCGGCGCCGGCCGTACCACCTCGAGCAGGACTTCACCCGGCTCGGCCTCGACCCGCGCGGCGCGGACATCGTCGTGGTGAAGATCGGCTACCTCGAGCCGGAGCTGTTCGACCTGGCGGCGGACTGGATGCTCGCGCTGACGCCGGGCGGGGTGGACCAGGACCTCCGTCGGCTGGGCCACCGCCGGGTCCGGCGCCCGATGTTCCCGCTGGACGACGTGTCCGGCGTCGACCCCCTCGCGGACGCCGTCCTGTTCCCCGGCGACACCTCCGCCTCAGCGGCCGAGGGCTGACATCACGTCGGCCAGCACCTCGGCGCTCGTCACGCTGCGGCGAGCGTCGTCGTAGCCCGCGGACACCCCCGCCGGGCGCACCGCTCCGGGCGCGCGCAGGTGCACCTCGCGCGCGCCGGTCTCCGCCACGATCCGGGCGGCGTTCGCCGGGCGTACGCCGCCACCGACGGCGATCCGCACCTGGTCTCCGCCGCGGCGCACGAGGTCGGCGAGCTCGGGCAGGTGGTCGAGCGCCGGCCCCGGGCCGCCGGACGTCAGCACGCGGGTGACGCCGAGGTCGGCGAGCAGCGCCAGCCCGGCAGCCTGGTCGGGCACCGAGTCGAAGGCCTTGTGGAAGGTGACGGGCGCGTCGGCGCAGGCTGCCACGAGGCGGCGTACGGCGTCGACCGCGATCGTGCCGTCCGGCTCGAGCGTGCCGATGACGAAGCCGAGGCGCGCTGAGTCGCCCAGCGCGGCCCGCGTCGCCTCGATGTCGGCCGCCATCACCTCGACCTCCTGCGGCGAGTGGACGAAGTCCCCGGGACGAGCACGCACGAGCACCCGGATGGCGAGGCCCGGGGCCGCCTCGGCGCAGTGCCGGACGAAGCCGAGCGTCGGTGTCGTGCCGCCGTCGGCGAGGCCGGCGCACACCTCCAGCGCGTCCGCGCCCGCGGCGGCGGCCAGGGCCGCCCCACCGACGTCCTCGAGACAGATCTCCACCGAGGTGCTCATGCGGACACGGTAGGCGCCGCGGTCCGGCATCCTCGGCGGTGGCGATCGATGCGACGGCAGCAGGCGGGTGGGGCGACACCGACCGGGAGTCGTCTACCTTGTGCTGCGGCTCCCGGTCGGGCGCCGTGTCCCTGCGGATGGCTGGATGAGCGAGGTGGTGGTGGATGTCCGACGCGAACGCGGGTCCGCGCGTGCTGGCCGATCGCTACGAGCTCGGCCCCCTGCTGGGTCGCGGAGGCATGGCTGACGTGTTCCGCGCCGAGGACCGCACGCTGCGGCGCTCGGTCGCCGTCAAGGTGCTGAGGGAGACCGCCGGGGACGAGTCCGACCGCGCCCGCTTCGTCGGCGAGGCCCGCACCCTGGCCGGGCTGTCGCACAGCGGCCTGGTGACGGTCCTGGACGCCGGCTTCGGCATCACCGCGCCGGGTGGCGCGGCCGCGGTGTCCGCCGACGCCCACCCCTTCCTGGTGATGGAGCTCGTGGACGGTCGCACGCTCGGCCAGGTCGTGCAGGACTGGGACGGCGCGCTGCCCCTGGCGGACGTCGGATCGGTGGGAGCCCAGGTCGCGGAGGCGTTGGCCTACGTCCACCGCAACGGCCTGGTGCACCGCGACGTGAAGCCGGGCAACATCCTGCTGGGCCCGCGCCAGCGGGTGCGGCTCGCTGACTTCGGGGTGGCACGCCTGGTGGAGGACTCGGCAGGCCACACGCGGACGGGGCACGTGATCGGCACGGCGGCGTACCTCGCGCCGGAGCAGGTCACGGGTGACGACGTGTCGGGGGCGACGGACGTCTACTCCCTCGGGCTCGTGCTGCTGGAGGCGCTCACGGGGCGCCGGGAGTTCCCCGGTGCGGCGACGGAGGCGGCCGTGGCGCGGCTGCACAGGGACCCGGACGTCCCGGACTCGCTGCCGGCGGAGTGGCGCGAGCTGGTGGCACGGATGGTCGCCCGCGACCCGTCGGCGCGGCCGACGGCGGGCGAGGTCGCCGAGCGACTGCGCGCGTACTCGCCCGGGACTATCCCGCAGCCGGTGGAGTCGACCCCGGACGCCGTCACGGCGCCGCTGCTCGGACGACCGACCCCGGCCGCCACGCCCACCGCGAGCACCCGGCTGATGTCCGAGCCGGGACGAGGTCCGGCGGAGGCCACCGCGAGGGAGTCCGCGCACGACCGGATGGGGGACGCGCTCGCGCGCACCCTGGCGGCACGTGCGACGTCCCTGTGGGGAACGGCGAAGGACTCCTCGGAGACCCAGCGAGGCATCGCTGCCGTGGTGGCGGCGTTGGTGCTGTTCCTCGTCGTGGTCGCGGTGGCGGGCGGGACCACCAGCACCGGGAACGAGCTGCCGGCCGACACCCCGAGCGAGCTGGTCGAGCCGCTGCAGGACCTGCACGACGCTGTCGAGGGGGACCGATGAGGATGACCGACCGAGTCGGTTCGGCGCGCCACCGGCTGGTCGCCGGCGCGCTCGTGCTCGCCCTCGCGCCCGTGCTCGCGTCCTGCGGAGGCGACGACGCGCCGCCGAGCGAGCAGGTCCCTGCCCTGGGCGAGCACCTCGACGAGGTCGACGCAGCCGTCGGCGCCGGGGACCACGCCGGCGCCCGTGCCGCCGTCAAGGAGCTCGTCGCGGAGGCCGCGCGGGCACAGGTGGACGGCGAGCTGTCCGACGAGCAGGTGCAGCGCATCGTGGCGGCCGCCAGGTCGGTGCTGGAGAACCTGCCGGACTGAGGCCGGGCGGGCCGGCCGTCAGGTGTGCAGCCCGCGGAGCACCCGGTGGAAGGCCGCCTTGCCCTCGAGCCCGATGCCGGGGCGGTCGTCGAGGCGCACGCGGCCACCCTCGACCACGGCGTCGTCGGCGAACCCGCCGGCCGGCTCGAACTCGCCCGGGTAGGACTCGTTGCCGCCGAGTCGGAGGGCAGCGGCGATGTGGAGCGAGAACTGGTGCCCGCCGTGCGGGATGCAGCGGCGCGACGACCAGCCGTGCTGGGCGAGCATGTCCTGGATGCGGACGTACTCCACGAGGCCGTAGCTCAGCGCGGGGTCGACCTGGATCCAGTCGCGGTCCGGGCGCAGCCCGCCGTGGCGCACGAGGTTGCGCGCGTCCTGGAGGGAGAACAGGTTCTCGCCGGTGGCGATCGGGCCGCGGTAGTGCTCGGCGATGGTGGCGTTGAGCCGGTAGTCGAGCGGGTCGCCGACCTCCTCGTACCAGAACAGGCCGTAGGGCTCGATCGCGCGGCCGTAGGCGAGCGCGGTGTCGAGGTCGAAGCGGCCGTTGACGTCGACGGCGAGCCGGGAGCCGTCACCGTGCAGCACCTCGAGGACGGCCTCGATGCGGCGCAGGTCCTCGTCGAGGGCGACCCCGCCGATCTTCATCTTCACCACCTCGTAGCCGGCGTCGAGGAAGCCGCGCATCTCGTCCTGGAGGTCGCCGAGGGTCTTGCCGGGTGCGTAGTAGCCGCCGGCGGCGTAGACGAAGACGGACTCGTCGGACCCGCCGTCGCCGTAGTGGTCGGCGATCCAGCGGTGCAGCGGGACGTCGGCGAGCTTGGCGGCGAGGTCGTGCAGCGCCATGTCGACGACGCCGACCGCGACGGACCGCTCGCCGTGGCCGCCCGGCTTCTCGTTGCGCATCACGACGTCCCACGCGGCGGCCGGCGACAGGCTGCCGTCCTCGTCGAGCAGGTCGTCGGGGTCGGCTCCCAGGAGACGCGGCAGGACGCGGCGGCGCAGGATCTCCCCCGCCGAGTAGCGACCGTTGGAGCTGAAGCCGTAGCCCACCACCGGCGCGCCGTCGACGACGACGTCGCTGACCAGCGCGAGCACCGAGCAGTCCATCGTCGAGAAGTCGATGACGGCGTTGCTCATCGACGAGCTGATCGGGACGACGTCCTCGTGGGCGGAGACGATCCTCATCCAACACTCCAGTTCTTATAAGATGCGAGATATCCTGACCGTACGCCTGCCGGACGCCTCAAGCCAACTCGTCTTATAAGATCGCCTCGTGCCGGAGCCCGTGTTCACCAGCAAGGCGGACGTCGCGTACGCCCTGATCCGCCAGCGGATCCTCGACGGCACGCTCGCTGCGGGCTCGAAGCTCGCGCAGTACGACCTCGCCGCCGACCTCGGCATCAGCATCACGCCGCTGCGCGAGGCCGTACGCCGGCTCAGCGGGGAGGGCTGGATCGTGCTCGACACCCACCGCAACGCGCGCGTCGCCGAGCTCGACCTCGCGGACGCGCGGGCCCTGCTGGAGGCGCGGCGCGCCCTCGAGCCCGCTGCCGTCGCGCTGGCGGCGGCGCGGCGTACGGAGGAGGACGTCGCGCGGATGCAGGCCGCGCTGAGGCGGCTCCGCCCCGTCACGCGCAGGTGGGGCGAGGCGGCGCTCACCGCGCACCGTGAGGTGCACCGCGCGCTCTACTGCGGCTCGCACAACGAGGTGATGGTCCGGCTGCTCGACGACCTGTGGGACAAGTCGGACCGCTACCGCCGGGTCGGGCTCCAGCTGCCGCCGGGCGGTGAGGAGCGCACGCGCGACTTCGAGGAGCACCACGAGCTGGTGCGCCTGGTCGCGGCCGGTGACGCGGACGGGGCGTCGGCGCTGATGGTCTCGCACATCGACCACAGCCTCACCGCGAGCGCACTCGCGGAGACGGCCGGGGAGCCCCGCACCGCCGGGGGTTGACGCGCAGGACCGGGCCGGGACAGGCAGGTGCCCGTCCCGGCCTGGAATCCTCCCGGTACGTCCTAGCGCGACTGGCCGGACGACGCCGGGACGCCGTCGGTCCACCAGTTGTCGGACCAGACGTTGCCGCCGTAGGTGGGGAACTCACCACCGTCGGTGCCCTGGCCGCGGTCGAACAGGTTGCCGGTGAAGCGGAGGCCGGTGCAGTCGGAGTGCGACCGGCAGTCGACGAAGCGAGTGGCGAACCACGGACCGCCGGACGCGCCGCCGGCCGTCGTCCCGCGCTTGAAGTAGTTGTCCTCGATCGTCAGGTTCACCGCAGCGGCAGGGGTGCCGTCCAGCCTCTCGCGGTAGAACACCGCGTGGGCCGAGCAGCCGCCGTCGGACCCGGCGGTCACGGGCTTGCACTGGATCGTGTTGCCACGCAGGACCGTGTTCTTCAGGACCCGCACGCCCGACGAGTGCGAGTCGGTCCCGTCCGTGGTGATGTAGTTGCCGACCAGCGTGACGTTGTTGTGCGCGGCGAGGCCGGAGTGCGTGCCCTGGATGAGCGAGCGGCGGATCACGTAGTGCGCGCAGCAGGCGGCGCGGTCCTGGGCGCCGGCGGTCGAGGACTGGATGACCTGGGAGTCCTCGACGGTGAACACGGGTGCCCGCGACTCGTCGGCCGCAGCGTCACCGGGCGTGTTGCCGACGGTCAGCAGCTGGCCCTTGATGATGCTGTTGCGGAAGACGATGCCGGTCGCGGCACGGTCGAAGGTGATGCCGGTGCTCGCGCAGTCGACGACGCGGTTCTCCACGAGCAGGTTGCTCTCGGCTGCGCTGAAGTGGCAGTCGCCCGCGTACGCGACCGTGGGTGACGTCGCCGGCCCGACGCTGGCGCGGGTCGGGAAGGCCGCCGCAGTGGGAGCGCCACCGGCGTCCGGGTCGGGCGTCGGCGTGGGCGTCGGGGTCGGCGTCGGGGTGGGCGTCGGCGTCGGGGTGGGCGTCGGCGTCGGGGTCGGCGTCGGCGTCGGCGTCGGCGTCGGGGTGGGCGTCGGCGTCGGGGTGGGCGTCGGAGCCGGCACCGTCGTCGTGCGCGAGGGCGCGAAGACGACGTCGATGAAGAAGTGCGCGCCCTCCGAGGACTGGGTGGGGCGACCCGAGCCGTAGCCGAAGGTGCCGCGGTGGGCAGTCAGGTCCTTGGCGGACAGCGTCCCGCCGTCGTCGAAGACGCCGGTCTCCATCGCGTGACGCCCCCGCGGTGCGCGGTAGGAGACGGTGTACTTCTCGCCGGCGCGGATCCGCACGGACGAGCTGAGCGAGGCGGTCTTCCAGCCGTCGGTCGCGACCGCCGGGAACCTCACGGTGGCGACGCGGCGCCCGGCGCTGTTCCACACCTCACCGGTCGTGGCGGTGCGGTTCGCACCTGCGGCGTAGTACTGCACTGCTCGGAGCCGGCCGGTGGTGGCGCTGCTGAACACGAGCCCGAGGTTGACGCTCCGCGTCTCGTCGGTGGACGGCACCGCAGGAACCGTGGAGTCGGACCAGATGCCGTAGGAGGACGGGGCCCTTCGCTCGGTCGCGGGTGCCGCTGTGGCGAGGACGTGGGGAAGCAGGGTGAGCACGGCTGCCGCGACGGCGGCCAGCAGCGCAAGCACCGTCGTGGGACGCGCCGGGCGCGCGCCAGTGGGGTGGGACTTCATTGCGGGGGACTCTCCAATGTGCTGACGAATGCCTAGGGGTCGATGCCGCGACTGCCCCCCGGGACTCATCCGAAGCACCCGCAACGGGCGCACGTCGTCGTCCTCAGGACACGTGCCCACAGGGCGCCGATGTCCTGGCTGTCACCCCCCGGAGCCGCAGCGCGACCGCGCCTCTCAGCGCCCGGAGGTCTAGACAAGTACCGCGCCACGCTAACACCGACTTCGGGGTCACTTGACCAAAACTTGACGATTACTGCGGGTTTACCCAATTTGTGTCGTCGCATCCGCTGCCTCGGCGCGACGAGTGGCGATCCCCCGCGCCGTCCGGACCGGTCCTCGCACGCGGTGCCCCCGGACCGCGGTCCGTGCTGCTCTGACAGGATGCGTGGCAGGAGTGGGCGTACGGCTCCGGGAGGTCGTCGGACCGCCCGCCCACCCCCGGGCCTCTAGCTCAATGGGTAGAGCAGCGGACTTTTAATCCGTTGGTTCAGGGTTCGAGCCCCTGGAGGCCTACCAGTCCCCGATCGAGTCTCCCGCCGAGTCCTGGAGGTCACCGTGGCCGTCGTCCTGCCCTTCGGCGAGCACGCGCCCGTCGTGGCGCCCACGAGCTGGCTCGCCCCCACCGCGACCGTGGTCGGCGACGCCGTCGTCGAGGACGGGGTCAGCATCTGGTTCGGCGCGGTCGTCCGCGCGGACGGCGCGCGGATCACCGTCGGCGCGGGCAGCAACGTGCAGGACAACTGCGTCTTCCACGCCGACCCGGGCTTCCCGCTGACCCTCGTGGGCGACGTGGCGGTGGGCCACGGGGCGGTCCTCCACGGGTGCACGATCGAGGCAGGGGTGCTGGTCGGCATGGGCGCGGTCGTGATGAACGGCGCCCACATCGGCTCCGGGTCCGTGATCGCCGCGGGCGCGGTCGTGCTGGAGGGCACGCGCGTCCCGGAGCGCTCGCTCGTGGCGGGCGTGCCGGCCACGGTGCGTCGCGAGACGACCGACGAGGAGGTCGCGGCCATCGCCCGCAACGTCTCCGGGTACCGCGAGCGGGCGCGGGCGTACGCCGCCCGGGGCTGAGGCTGCCGCCTACCAGTCGGACACCCGCAGCCGCAGGGTCGCGGTGCCGGTCGCCGTGGGGCCGGCGTAGGTGACGTAGGTGTTGCGGCCGGAGAACTGGAAGACCTCCATCCAGAAGTCGTCGGCCGTGCCGACGTGCCCGGCCCACGCCCAGGACGAACCGTCCTGGGCCGCGTCACCGCGCGACAGGGAGGCGTGGAACAGCGTGTCCTCGGCGAAGGTGGAGTCGCGGATGAACCCCTCGAGGTACCCGTTGCCGAAGGTCGGCCCGTCCCCCCAGGTCGTGACCGTGACCTGGCCGGGCTTCGTCACCTCGACCGGGACCTCGACGGTGCGCCTGGTGCCGCCGCCGCCGAGGTCCTCGGGCGGGAGCTCGGTCGCGGGCGCGACGACGGCTGTCACCAGCCGGATCGACCCGGTGTCGTCGCACGGGTCGATCGACATCACGAGGTCGCCGTCGAGGTAGGTCCAGAGCACGGACGGAAGGCCGCCGCCCACCCCGTCGGCGGTGACCATGTTCCACAGCGGCGTGTTGTCCGTGAACCCGATGTTCTGCCCGGAGCACAGCTCTCCGGCGCTGTCGAGGACCTCGGCGGAGAAGACCTGTCCCGCGGTCACGGGCACCCGCACCAGCGTCGACGCGTCCGGGATGCCCTGCATGTCGTACGCCACCATCGGGCCGTCGACCTGGGCGAGCAGCGTGCCGGGCGCGGACGCGAAGTACTCGGCCTCGGCGTTGCCGTCGTCGTAGGAGACCAGCTGGGTGTAGGTGCCGGCGACCGTCGGGGAGATCGTCGGGGAGGTGTAGTAGGTCGTGATCAGCCGTCCGTCCGGGCCGAACAGCTCCTCCGAGAGGTGGGTCGGGCCGTTGTCGGAGAAGGTGACCGAGAGGCCGGCCGGCACCGTGGTGCGGACGAGCGCGACGCGACCGGGCTGCTCCAGCGAGATGTGGTCGGAGGCGTCCAGGGTGACGTCGGCGAGCCGCGCGGACAGCACGACCTGTCCCGGGCGGTCAACGGTGTCGTGCGACGGCGGGGTGAGGCGAAGCGTGTAGGTGCCGTTCTCGGGGAGTCGCCAGACGTGGCCCTCGCGCACGAGCTTGCCGAGGCGGGGCACCGTCGCGCCCGACGGCGCGAGCAGCGTCGGGGTGCTGCGCGGCAGGATGTCGCCCGGGGCCGGCTCGGCGTACTCGGACACGACGTCCCCGGCGGTGCCGGTGAAGGTGAGCTCGACGAGCTGGCCAGTGAGGTCGCTGGTCAGGTCGGTCGGCGGACCGTCGACCGCGCCGGGGACCACCGACGGCGTCGAGAGCGTGACGGCGGCGCTGTCGGTCGCCCAGGTGTCCTCGCGGGTCACCCGCAGGACGTGGTCACCTGCCTCGTCCGCGGTGTGGGTGTCGGCGTCCCACGACACCGGCACCTGCTCGCCCGACGGGCTGATGGCCGTGACGTCCAGCCACTGCGGGCCGACCCAGGTCCAGCGCTGCCCCTCGTCGAGCTCGACGACCAGGTCGACGACACCCTCGCCGACCGCGAAGTCGACCGTGAAGGCGGTGTCCAGCGCGACCCGGCGGGCGTCGCCCGGGTCGGGGTCAGGGTCGGGATCCGGGTCGGGGTCAGGGTCGGGATCCGGGTCGGGGTCGGGATCGGGGTCGGGGTCAGGGTCGGGATCCGGGTCAGGATCCGGCTCGGGATCGGGATCCAGCGGCGCGACGATCACCGACGCGGAGGAGGCCGTACGCCTCGCGCCGAGGGCGGGGGCGGTCCAGCGGACCTCCCACCCCGGGTCGGCGCCGAAGGTGTCGGCCCACGTGCCGTCGGCCCCGACCCGCACCGCGGGGTCCGCACCGAGGGCGGACCACCCGACGTCGGCCGAGCGCCGCTCGCGCACGAGGGTGGCACCGGCCAGCCCCGTCGAGGTGCCGGTGGCGGTGACCGAGGGCCGGTCGTCGGCTCCCGGGACGGGCGTGGTGTCGGACAGCACGACCGTCGGCGTCCAGGACCCGTCGACGACCGCGGCGGCGGTGCTCGAGGCCAGGCGCGCGCCGGCGGCCGGGGCCGTCCAGCGCACCTGCCAGTCGTGTGCGCTCGCGAAGGTGTCGCTCCACGTGCCGCCCGGGCCGACCACGACCTGTCCCATGCCGGCCCAGGACCCGTCGAGGAGCCGTCGCTCGCGCACGAGGGACTGGCCGGCCAGGTCCGGCGCCGCGCCCGCGGCCACGGTGGTCACGGCCCCGGTCAGGTCCGCCCGGTGGGTCACGTTCGACAGCGCCACGGTGGGGCTCCACGCCGCACGGACCGCGAGCCGGCGCGACGACGCGGCACGGTGGCCCTCGCGACGAGGCAGCAGCACGCGGTAGGTGCTGTCACCGCGGGGCGGGACGGTGGTGAAGCGGTAGCGACCGGTGCGCGTCGTCCGGGTGGTCGCGACGCGCTGCCACCCGTCGGCGTAACGCCGCACCAGGCGTACGCGCGCCCGCGCCCCCGCGTGCCGCACGCGACCCCTCACCACGACGCGCTCGCCGGCGTCGACGCTGGCCGGGCGCGCGACGGCGCTCACCGACGGTCGGTCAGGAGCCGCCGGCCGCACCGGGGAGGCGTACGCCGGGGTGGCGAGCGCGCCCGCCACCAGGACCGTCACGCACCAGGTCGCCACTCGAACCACTGCACCCACCCCCGAGCACACGCGCCAGGCAGGTCCGCCAGTCGGTCCGGTGGGGCGTCGGCAGATTCCAGCACGCCGCGAGCCCGGCGACAAGACCTCCCTGACACCCAGGGGTGGAGCGGCGCGCCGCCCGCCGGGCCCTCACGCGTCGCTGACGTCCACCAGCACCTTCCCCACGGCCCCGGCCTCGACCGCGGCGTGCGCGTCGGCCGTCCGCTCGAGCGGGTAGTGGTGCAGCGGCAGCCCGTGGGCGTCGCCGACCCCGTACGCCCCGTCGGCGACGGCCGCCGTGACGTCCTCGGCCGCTGCGCGCAGCGCGTCGTCCCCGACGGTGTAGAGCAGCACCCACTGGAAGCGGGCGTTGGTGGAGAACGTCTCGCGGACGCTGAGGGTGACCTCGTCACCGCCGTTGTTGGCGTAGATCGCGATCGTGCCGCGCGGTCGGACGAGGGCCACGTCGTGGCGCAGGTTCTGCGCGGGAGCGACCTCGACGACGATGTCGACCCCGTCGGGCGCCAGTCCGCGCACCGACTCGACGAGGTCCGTGCGGCGGTAGTCGACGACGTGGTGCGCCCCGGCGGCCGTCGCGAGGGCGGCCTTCTCGTCGCTGCTCACCGAGCTGACGACGGTGGCGCCGGCCCAGCGGGCGAGCTGGATGGCCGCGTTGCCCACGGCGCCGGCACCGCCGGCGACGAGGACCGTACGGCCCGCGAGGGCCCCGGGCGCCAGCCGTGCCGGACCGCCCTCCGAGGTGGTCAGGGCGCGGTGCGCGGTCACCGCCGGGACGCCGAGCGACGCGCCGAGGTCGTACGAGGCATCCTCCGGCAGCACCGTCACGTTGGCCACCGGCAGGACGACCTGCTCCTGAGCGGTGCCACCGGGACGCGTGTGCTGCGCCAGCATCGTCCACACGCGGTCGCCGACGGAGAGGTCCGTGACGCCGGCCCCGACCGCGTCGACCACCCCCGAGCCGTCCTGGCCCGGGACGATCTCGGGGAAGGCCAGCTCGCCCATGCCCCCGGCGCGGAACTTCCAGTCGGTCGGGTTGACGCCCGCCCGCACGATCCGCACCCGCACCTCGCCGGGTCCCGGCTCCGCGGGCTCGCGATCGACCAGCTCGAGCACCGACGCGTCCCCGCTCTCGGTGTAGACCACTGCGCGCACTGCGTCGTCCTCTCCTCGGGCCGACGTCCGCCGGCCGGTCCTGGTGCCACCGACTTTGCCAGTTTGTCCCCAGCAGCGAAAATGTCACCTGCCGTTCACCCAGACCCGCCGGAGCCCGATGTCCACGCCGTCCCCCCTCACCGTCGACACGTCCGCGGGGAGGCCGCCGGCACCGGAGCACGCGCAGGCCCGGCGCCCGTACGCCTTCCTCGTGGTCAACGCCGCCGCCATCGGCGCGCTCACCTTCATCGCCAGCGCACTCCTCGACCGCCCCGTGGCCGACCCCGAGGGCAGCTTCCTCGGCCCCTCGTGGGTGCGCCTGCCCGTGCTGTGCGCGGCCGCCATCGTCCTCGACCTGCTGCCGCGTGCCCTCTGGCACGGTCGCCTGCACCCGGGGCGTACGGCGGCCGCCGTGCGCGACCGGGTCCGCACCCACTGGACCCGTGCCCGGCTGCAGCTCGTCGTCGTCGGCATCTCGGGCTTCTACGTCGTCTACGTCGCCTACCGCAACCTCAAGTCGCTGCTGCCGCTCGTGCGCGACGACAAGTTCGACGCCGAGCTGCGGCTGCTCGACCGGGTGCTGCTGCTGGGCAACGACCCGGCCACCCTCCTGCAGGACCTCCTGGGCACCGGCGCCACGGCGCACGTGCTCTCCGCGGTCTACCTCGCCTACATCCCGCTCGTCGCGATCCTCGTCACCGTGTGGCTGGTCTGGTCGAGCAACATCGGCTACGGCTGGTGGTTCGTGACCGCCCAGGGCATCGCCTGGACGCTCGGCACCGTCTCCTACTACCTGCTGCCGACCCTCGGCCCGGGACTCATGTACCCGTGGCTGACCAGCGACCTGACGCCCAACGCGACGTCCGACCTGATGGACTCGCTGGTCTACTCACGCCAGGGCTTCCTCTGGGGCGAGGGCGACTACCAAGGTGTCGCCGGCTTCGCGAGCCTGCACACGGCGATCGCGCTGCTGTGGGCGTTGATGGCCCGGCACACCGTCCGCAGCCGGCTCGTGCAGCGGATCTTCTGGGTCAACTTCGCGCTGACGGTCGTGGCGACGCTCTACTTCGGGTGGCACCACGTCTCTGACGACGTCGCCGGCGCCCTCATCGCCTGGGTGGCGTTCTGGCTGGGCGCCCGGGTGACCGGGCACCGACTGTCGCGGCGCGGGCGTCAGCGCTCTGCCGGCACGCCCCGGACCCCGGAGTCGGTCAGCTCGGCCTCGCGCTCGGCGGCCGCCTCGAGCTCCTGACGGCGCGTCTCCTCCATCATGGCGCGCGTCGCGTCGTAGATGCCCGGGTCCGACACGAGGTCGGCGGCGCCCCGACGCAGGCGGGCGAGCGCCGCGCGGGCGAAGATCTGCTGCTCGGTCGTGGTGCGCTCGGAGCGGTTGTTGCTGATGAAGGTGATCGCCCAGCGCATCAGCGCCGACACCTGGTTCTTGAAGCCGGTGAGGTAGACGAGGTGGACGGCGAGCCACATCAGCCACGCGACGACGCCGGTCAGCCGGAGCCTGCCGACCATCGCGACGGCGCGGAACCGGCTGATGATGGCCATCGAGCCCTTGTCGAAGTACTTGAACGGCGGCTGCGGCGCCTTGCCCTCGAGCCGGTTCCGGATCTCCCTGGCGGCGTACTTGGCGCCCTGGATGGCGACCTGCGCGACGCCGGGCAGGTTGTCGAGGGCGATCATGTCGCCGACCACGAAGACCTCCGGGTGGCCGGGCAGGGTGAGGTCGGGGTTGACCGCGATCCGGCCGGCCCGGTCGAGGGGCGCACCGGTCTGCTCGGACAGCGTCCTGCCGAGCGGGTTGGCCTGCACGCCGGCGGCCCAGATCTTGGCGACCGAGTTGATCCGCTCGACGCGACCGTCCTTGAACTTCACCTCGAGGCCGCGCTCGTCGACCTCGGTGACCATGCCGCCGAGCATCACCTCGACGCCGAGCTTCTCGAGCTCGCGCCGGGCCTTCTCCCCGAGCTTCGCGCCGAAGGGCGGCAGCACCTGCGGCGCGGCGTCGACGAGGACCACGCGCGCGTGGCGGGTGTTGATCGCGCGGAAGTCCTTGCGCAGCGTGTTGTGGGCGAGCTCGGCGATCTGGCCGGCCATCTCCACGCCGGTCGGTCCGGCGCCGACGACGACGAAGGTCAGCAGGTGGTCGACGTCGTCGCCGCGGGTGGCACCGAGCTCGGCCATCTCGAAGGCGCCGAAGATGCGCCCCCGCAGCTCGAGGGCGTCGTCGATGCTCTTCATGCCGGGTGCGAACTCGGCGAAGTGGTCGTTGCCGAAGTAGGACTGGCTCGCGCCCGCGGCCACGAGCAGCGAGTCGTACGACGTGGTGGTCTCGCGGCCGAGCACGCGGGAGGTGACGGTCTTCGCGGTCAGGTCGATGTCGGTGACCTCGCCGAGGATCACGCGGGCGTTGTCCTGGCCGCTGAGGACCTCGCGGGTCGGCGGGGCGATCTCGCCCTCGGACAGGATGCCGGTCGCCACCTGGTAGAGCAGGGGCTGGAAGAGGTGGTGCGTGGTCTTGGCGATGACGGTGACGTCGACGTCGGCGCGGCGCAGCGCCTTCGTGCCGAAGAGACCGCCGAAGCCGGACCCGATCACGACCACCTTGTGACGGGCTGCCTGCGTCGACGTCATGGGTGCTCCTGTGGGTCGTAGGTGCGTCGGTGGTCCGCTCGAGGCCATTGTCCTCCCGGCCGGACCGCGGCGCGAAACGCCGGTGGCGTCTGCTTGCTCACACCACTACCCAGACTCCCGAGAAACTATGGTGTTGTCGAGGTTTGAACCATCTGTGCGCGGGCAATCATGGCCCCACTGGACTGTCCACCCCCTCGAAAAGAGTCCCAGTGCCGCTGAGCTCCGAGTTGACGCTGGCGTCGTCGCCGCGCGCTGCGGCAGACGCGCGTCGGTGGGTCAGCGACATCTGTCGGCGTCTCGAGCGCACCGACCTCGTCGAGTGCGCCGAGCTGGGGGTCTCCGAGCTGGTGGCCAACGCGATCCTCCACGCCTCCGCCCCCTACAAGGTCCGCGTGCGCGGCACCGCGTCGCACCCGCGCATCGAGGTGGTCGACGGGTCCACGCGCCCGCCGGAGCCGCCCGCCCGCGTCGAGGCCGACGACCTCGACCTGCTGCTCACCTTCGGCCGCGGGCTCTCGATGGTGGCCCAGTGCGCCCTCGCGTGGGGAGCCACCATCGAGTCCGACGGCAAGATCGTGTGGTTCGAGCCGGCTCCCGAGATGAACGAGTCCGGCTCGGTCGAGTGGGTGATCGACCGGCTCGACCCCGCCTCGCCGCCGCCGGCGCGACCGACCGGCGAGGCGACCGTCGAGGTCAGCCTGCTGGGGATCGACGTGCCGCTGTACGCCTCCCTCGCCCGCCAGTACAGCGAGCTGCGCCGCGAGCTGCGCCTGCTCTCGCTGTCGCACCAGTCCGACTACCCCCTCGCCGGCGACCTGACGGCGATGTTCGCCAACTTCGAGAGCCAGTTCCCCGAGTCGTTCGCGGACCAGATCCGCGACGCGGAGGCCCGGGGGTTGCCGCGCGTCGACGTGACGTTCCCGATG
>JAESGW010000604.1_pt1 | contig 23228 bp, 26 predicted proteins | sample 9269791 | NCBI WGS metagenome assembly JAESGW01 (sample SAMN16773120, study PRJNA677053) | algae metagenome | isolation source: Aphanocapsa lilacina HA4352-LM1 and co-occurring heterotrophs from near cave... | place: USA: Maniniholo cave, near Haena, Kauai, HI | collected 2009-07-28 | reverse complement strand
ACCGATGACCAGCGGTCCGGTGATCTCGCGACCGGGGCTCTCGATCGCCTCGAGCTTGAGGCCGGTGAGGGTCAGCCGGTCGGTGATCTCCTCGGTGGTGGTGCCCTCGGGCACGTCGACGTGGTCCAGGATCCAGGACAGGGACGCCTTCATGTCAGTACTCCCCTCTCAGATCTCGGTGCCGAACGCGCTGCTGAACCGGACGTCGCCCTCGAAGAGCGGTCGCAGGTCCTCGAGGTCGTGGCGGAACATGAACGAGCGGTCGATCCCCATGCCGAAGGCGAAGCCGCTGTAGACGTCGGGGTCGACGCCGCAGGCGACGAGCACGCGGGGGTTGACCACGCCGCAACCGCCCCACTCGATCCAGCCCTCGCCGCGGCAGGTGCGGCACTCGGCCACGCCGTCGCCGCCACGGCACACGAAGCACCGGACGTCGACCTCGGCGGACGGCTCGGTGAAGGGGAAGTAGGACGGCCGGAAGCGGGTGGTGATGCCGTCGCCGAAGAGCTGCGAGGCGAAGTGGTCGAGCGTGCCCTTGAGGTGGGCCATCGTGATGCCCTCGTCCACGACGAGGCCCTCGACCTGGTGGAACATCGGCGAGTGCGTGGCGTCGTACTCGTCGGTGCGGAACACGCGCCCGGGACAGACCACGTAGATCGGCGGCGTACGGGTCAGCATCGCGCGGGCCTGCACCGGGGAGGTCTGCGTGCGCAGCACGACATGGTCCTCGGCCGGCTCGGTCCAGAAGGTGTCCTGCATCGTGCGCGCCGGGTGGTCGGGGCCGAGGTTGAGGGCGTCGAAGTTGAGCCACTCGGCCTCCACGACCGGTCCCTCGGCGACCTCGTAGCCCATGGCGACGAAGAGGTCCGCGATGAGCTCGGACTGCATCGTGAGCGGGTGCCGTCCGCCGCGTCGGCGACGGGTGGTGGGAAGGGAGACGTCGACGGTCTCCTCGACGAGCATCCGCTCCTCGTGCTCCGCCTCGAGCACGGCCTGGCGGGCGGCGAGGGCCTGGTTGATGGCGCCGCGCGCCTGGCCGACGCGCTGGCCGGCCTCCTTGCGGGCCTGCGGGGGCAGCGCGCCGATCTCGCGGTTGGCGAGGGCGATCGGCGACCGGTCGCCGGCGTGGTCGAGCCGGACCTGCTTGAGGGACTCGAGATCGGCGGCGGACGCGATCGCGGACAGGGCCGCCTCGCGCATCGCGTCGACCTGCTCGGCCTTGAGCGGGGTCACTTCGACGGGGTCGTAGTCGGTGTTGGGGCCGGACATGGCTCTCTCTCGCGCAGCGACAGCAGGTCGCCGCGATTCTAGGAGTGGACGGGCGTCGGGTCGGACGGGGACTCCCCGGACCCGGTGACGTCAGCTGCCCGACGGACCAGGTCCGGGGCGGAGAAATCGCAGGCTCGTGTCCACGGCCGCCATGCTACTCGCCGAACGCAGCCCAGACGCCAGCGCATTCCTCGGAGGACGGCCGCTGCTCGTCGTCGAGGCCGAGATCTGTGAGCGCGGCCTCGGCGCGCGAGCGCGCGAGGTTCCACGCCCTCGGGTCGTCGAGGGCCTCCGGCCGCAGCGAGCTCACCGGCAGGTCCTGGAGCACGCAGCGGGCGACGTCCTCGGGCAGCCGCTCGGCAATGACGGGGGCCGCGTCGGCCGACAGCGTCTGCAGGTAGCGCGCGTCGAGCTTCGATGTCGCCTCGTAGCGGTCGAGGTTGCGCCCCGCGACCCATGAGTCGGGGTTCATCGCGGCGAGCCCGATCAGCGCGACGGCGCCGGAGGCCAGGGCGATCCGCGGGAGCCAGCGGCCGAGCCCCGTGACACCCGCGACCATGATCGCGAGCACCACGAACCCGAGCCAGCCCTCGAACACGTCGACGAACAACCGCAGGGTGGTGAAGCCGTACGCGTCCTGGTAGACCGCCATCCCGCGCAGCGCCGACGCGACCACGAGCAGCGTGAGCGCGCACAGCAGCCCGAGCGAGGCGTACAGCCAGCGGCGGTCCTCGGGTGTGCTCCCGGCGCGTCGAGTGGCGACCCAGACGACGAGCACGGTGAGCGCCGTGGCGAGGGTCAGCTGCCCGAACCCCTGGTGGACGAAGTCGGCGTAGGTCAGGCCGGTGGTCGCCTCGATGTAGTCGCGACCTCCGACGAGCGCGCGGGCCTGCGCGGCGATGAAGGCGACGAACACCGCGTCGACGACCAGCACCGGCACGAGCCACTCGAAGCGGTTGGCCAGCGCGGGCGGGCGGCGACCGCCGAGCACCTCGACGTCGGCGGGGTTGAGGGCGAGGTACGCGGCGCCGAGCGTCGCGGCGAACACGAAGCAGGCGAGGAAGGCACGCCCGACGAGGTCGTTGAACGTGAGGTTCGGGACGAGCTGGTCGACCCACGACCCGAACACGGGGTTGGCGCTGGCGAAGATCGTGCCGAAGACGCCGAGGCCCAGCAGGGACCACGCGGTCGTGCGTACGACGGCCGGCGTCCTCGAGCCGGTCCCGGCGAGGCGGAGCGAGCGGCCGAACCACGGGAGTCCCCGGAGCGACGCCAGCGGCCACGAGATGCCCGTGAGGAGGATGCCGGTCAGGGTGCGTGCTCCGGTCACGCCGCTGAGGAACACCGCCGTGGCCGCGAGGAGGCCGAGCATCTGCACCCACCAGGCGTCGAGCAGGGTCATCGGGAGCACGAGCAGCAGCGCGAGGCCGGAGCAGGCGAGGGTCCACGCGTCGCGCCTGCCCCGCGCGGTGAGCAGGGCGGCGACGCCGCAGCCGATCGCGACGAGGGTCCACGTGATGCCGATGGCGTTGAACGACAGGGCGAACCCGGCGAACGCCCCGGCCGCCGCGGCGGCGACGACGGTCCGGAGGCCGGACGGGGCCCCGTCCTCGGGCCAGAACCGGCCGAACAGGCTGTCGAGGCCGCCCGGCTGGCGCAGCGGAGCAGCCGACGTCCGCGACTCGGTTCCCGCTCGATCGGGCTGATGGGCGGGTGGCGGCGCGGTCGTGGCCATGGCGGGCTCCTTCAGGTGCTCCGGGGTGGACGTGGGACGACTGGTGGCAGGCGTAGCCGCGGGCACCTCGAGCCGGAGCCGGGCACCGGCCCCGGTCACGGGGTCGAGGAAGCGCAGGGTGCCCCCGTGCAGCTGCGCCACCCAGCGCGCCACCGCCAGCCCGAGCCCGGTGCCGCCGGCACCATCGGTGCCGAAGCGCTCGAACACCCGCTCGCGGTCCTCGGGGGCCACTCCCCCGCCGTCGTCGGCGACCTCGAGCCACCACGCACCGGGGCTGGCTCCGGCGGCGCTGTCGGTCCCGCCCGCGACGCGGACCGTCGTGTCGGCCGGGGCGTGGCGTGCGGCGTTGTCGAGCACGTTGACCAGCAGCTGGCGCAGGCGCGCAGGGTCGGCCGCGACCACGAGGTCGTCGGCGACATCGACGGTGATGGTCGCGCGCCGACCCGCGGCGAGGACCTGCGCCACGGAGTCGTCGACGAGGCCGCGCAGGGCGACGTCCTGCCGATCGAGGTCGACCACGCCGGCCTCGAGCCGGGACAGCTGGAGCACGTCCTCGACGAGCCGTCCCAGCCGTCGGGCCTCGTCGAGCGCGGCGCCGAGGTGGTCGGTGTCGGCGGGCACCACGCCGTCGGCGAGGTTCTCCAGCACCGCGGTCATCGCCGTGAGGGGCGTACGCAGCTCGTGCGACACCGTGGCGATGAGGTCACGCCGCTCCCGGTCGACCGTCGCGAGGTCCTCGGCCATCCGGTTGAAGGCGGCGGCGAGCTGGCCCACCTCGTCGGCAGCGGTGGTCCGCACGCGGCCGGAGTAGTCGCCGCGCGCCATCGCGTGGGACACCTCGGTCATCCGGCGCAGCGGCGCCACCATGCCGGCCGCGAGGAGCTGGGTGACACCGAGGGCGAGCGCGACGCTGACCGGCAGCACGAGCAGCGCGGGAACGCGAGCGGCCGAGCCGAGCAGGGTCAGCAGGACGGCGGTGACGACCGAGGCGGCGACGAGGATCCCGAGCTTGACCTTGAGGCTGGAGACGGTGTCGAACCAGGCGCTCATCCGGGGTCCCTGAAGCACGAGCGCAGCGAGGGCTTTCGTGGGGTGGGCCTCATGGCAGGTCCTCCAGGGCGTACCCGACGCCGTGGACCGTGCGGATCCGCGCGGCGCCGACCTTGCTGCGCAGCGCCTTGACGTGGCTGTCGACCGTGCGGGTCGCGCTGGCGCTGGCCCAGGCGTCGCCCCAGTCCCACACCTCGCGCAGGAGACGCTCGCGCCCCAGGACCTGCCCGGGGGTCCGGGCCAGGCAGAGGAGCAGGTCGAACTCGGTCGGGGTGAGGTGCACGGCCTCGCCGGCCACGCTCGTACGCCGGGTCCCGGGGTCGATGCGCAGGCCGCCCACCTCGAGGGTCGCCGGGCGCTCGTCGGCCAGCGCGGCGGCCCGCTCGACCCGCCGGAGCAGGGCAGCGACCCTGGCCACCACCTCGCGCATCGAGAACGGCTTGGTGAGGTAGTCGTCGGCGCCCACCCCGAGACCGACGAGCACGTCGGCCTCGTCGTCGCGCGCGGTGAGCATCAGGACGGGGACCGGGCGGGTGGCCTGGATGCGTCGGCACACCTCCAGGCCGTCGTAGCCGGGCAGCATGACGTCGAGCAGCACCACGTCGGGTCGCGCAGTGACGGCGAGCTCGACCGCGGACGGTCCGTCGAAGGCCTGCTCGACCGCGTAGCCCTCCGCGCGCAGCCGCTGGGCGAGGGCCTCGTTGATGGCGGGCTCGTCCTCGACCACCAGGGCGGTGCGCGGAGCCGGTCCGGATGTCATGGCACGACCCTAGGAGCCGGGAGGGTCGGGAGGCGGGGGCGACTCGTGAAGGTTGTGTGGAGGGTGGGGCTCAGTCGGGCCGCAGGTCCTCGCGCGGCCAGTCGACCATCACCCTGGCACCGCCGCCGGGGGCGTCGTCGATGGTCACCCAGCCGCCGTGGGCGCGGGCGAGGCCGCCGACGATGTACATGCCGAGCCCGCTGCCGCCGGACTCGCCGGTGGTCCAGAACTTGGTGAAGACTCGCCGACGCAGCTCGGCGGGGATGCCGTCGCCCTGGTCGTCGACGGTGATGCGGACGCCGTCGAGGCTGTCGGAGGAGGTCAGGCTCACGCTCACCTCGCCCTGGCCGTGCCGGACCGCGTTCTCCACGAGGTTGGTGACGACCTGGGTGAACTTGTCGGGGTCGGCGAACACGTCCGGGAGGCCGGGCTCGACCTCGAGGGTGATCTCGCGGGCGGTGCCGGCCTCGATGGAGTCGACGACGCGCCGCACCAGCACCTCGGCCGAGGACTCACGGGGGTAGAGCTGGAGACGGTCGGTGTCGATGCGAGCGACGTCGAGCAGCTCGGCGATGAGCCGCGCGAGGCGGTCGGCGTCGGCGTTGACGGTCGTCAGCATCAGCTTGCGCTGGTCGTCGGTGAGCTTGTCCCAGCGGTTGAGCAGGGCCTGCACGAACCCCTTCACGCCGGTCAGCGGGGAGCGCAGCTCGTGCGCCACCGTGGCCACCAGGTCGGAACGCTCGCGGTCCAGCCGGGCACGTCCACGACCGCTGCGCAGGCCGACCGCGATGCCGGTCACCGGCTTGAGCGGCTCCTCCCGCACGAGGCGCGCGGTGGTCAGCACCTCGTCGCCCGAGGCGTTGAGCCAGGACTGCTCCGGCACACCGCGCACGATCGACACCGACTCGAACGGCCGGTTCACGTCGAGCCACGTACGTCCGTCCTGGTCGAGCAGCCGGAGCACGTCGGCGAGCGGCAGTCCGAGCGCCTCCTCGGCGTCGACACCGAGCAGCGCCGCGCCCTGGGCGTTGAGGATCGTCACGACTCCCGACCGGCTGGCGCCGAGGATCCCGTCGGGGTAGAAGTCCGCCAGCGTCCGCAGCCGGGTCTGGCGACCGTTGTCCACGCGGTGGCGTGGGGCGCTGTGGTCGGACACGACCGCCACCCTAGGCCAGACCTAGGTGCCGAACTGTGCTTTGGGGCGCCGCAACCCTGCGGCGCGGAGAGCGCGGACGAGCTCGCGTGAGGAGACCGGCACGGCACCGGCCGCCACCAGCGCGTCGTAGTGGTCGGCCGGCACGTCGTAGTGGTCCCGGTCCCATCCGCGCGGCGGGATCCCGTGGGCGGCGGCGAACTCGTGCGCCTCGGCGTACGACGTGTCGCTGGCCAGGTGGGACCAGAGCCGGTCCCACCTGGCCACGGCGGGTGGATCGATGAGGATCATTGTCGGCGAGGCTAGCCGGTCCTCGCCGGGCGCTCAGGCGAAGAAGCCCCTGATGGCGCCGGCCAGCTCCTCGGGCACCTCCATGGACGCGAAGTGCCCACCGCGGGGGTGCTCGGTCCAGGACGCGATCGAGGTGTTGTCGCGCTCGGCGAAGGGACGCATGGAGCGGAAGTCGTCGGCGAAGACCGCCACCCCGATCCGACCCTCGTTGACGCGGGCCTCACCGTCGCGGTCGGCGTGGTAGAGCCTGGTCGCGCCGGCGCTGCTGTTGGTGAACCAGTAGAGGCTGACCTGGGCGAGGACCTGGTCGCGGCTCAGCAGGCCGGTGCCGTTGCCGAAGTTCTCGAACAGCTCGTTGTAGGCGAGCTGGCCGACCGGCGAGTCGCTGAGTGCGGCGGCCACGGTCTGCGGGCGCGAGGCGTTCATCGCCGCGAACCCGTTCACGGTCTGGAACCACCCAGCGAACTCCAGCGCGCCGTAGTCGGCGGCGGTCATCCGCTCGAACTCGGCCGGATCACCCGACGGGAACGAGAACAGCTGGAGGACGTGCGCGCCGAGGAAGCCCTCCGGCGCCAGCATCGCCAGCTCCCGCGACACGATCGCGCCGTTGTCGGATCCGTGGGCACCGTACGAGTCGTAGCCGAGCCCGCGCATCAGCGTGTCCCACGCCCGCGCGATCCGCGGGGAGTCCCAGGAACCGTCGGCGAGCGGCTGGCTGAAGCCGACCCCCGGGATCGAGGGGATCACGAGGTGGAAGTCGTCGGTGAGGTGGGGCACCAGGTCGACGAAGTCGAGGACCGAGCCCGGGTAGGTGTGCAGGAGCAGGAGCGGCGTGGCGTCGGGGTTGGTGGAGCGCACGTGCACGAAGTGGATGGTCTGCCCGTCGATCTCGGTGAGGAACTGCGGGTGGGCGTTCAGCCGCTCCTCCTGCGCGCGCCAGTCGAAGCCGTCGCGCCAGTGGGCGACCATCTCGCGCAGGTAGGAGACGGGGGCGCCGGCCGACCAGTCGTCGGTGCCGGGGGTGTCAGCGGGCTCGGCGGCGTACCGCGTGCGGGCGAGCCGGTCGTGGAGGTCGTCGATCGCTTCCTGGGGGACGGCGACCGTGAACGGGCGGAGGTCGAGGTTCCGGGACTGGTTCTGGGACTGGTTCTGGGACTGGTTCTGGTGAGTGGTCATGCCGGTACGGTAGGAGCGGTTCCGGCACGCTTCGTTCCGCTATTGTGCGGGTCTCACCACCGTTGTCCGAGGACGTCCGATGCCACTCCAGACCTCGTCACGCCTGCTCGCCCTGCTCGGCCTGCTGCAGGCCCGCGCCATCGTCCCGGCAGCGGACCTGGCCGCCCGGCTCGGGGTGGGTGAGCGCACGGTGCGCAAGGACGTCGAGCGCCTCCGCGAGCTCGGCTACCCCATCGACTCCGTGCGCGGGCCGTCCGGCGGCTACCGGTTCGGCGACCACGGGCGGTTGCCTCCGCTGCTCCTCGAGGCGGACGAGGCGGTCGCAGTGGCCGTCGGGCTCGGCTCGGCCGCGAGCGTCCGCGGACTGGAGGAGCCGAGCGCACTCGCCCTCGCCAAGCTCGAGCAGGTGCTGCCCGACCGGCTGCGTCGCCGGGTCCGGGCCCTGCACGAGAGCACCGACGTCGGCCCCGCCAACACCACCACCAACGCCGAGGCGCCGGTCGTCGACGTCGCGGTCCTGGCCGACCTCGCCGCGGCGATCCGCGACCGCGAGGGGCTCCGGCTGCGGTTCCGGTCCGGCGGCGACCCCGCGGCGGAGCAGCGGGTCGAGGTCGATCCCTACCGGCTGGTGTCCTGGCAGGAGCGCTGGTACGTCGTCGGGCGCGACCGGAGCGACCACGTGTGGCGGGCGTACCGGGTGGACTGGCTGGAGCTGCGTACGCCGGGCGCCGGGCGGTTCACGCCAACCCCGTTGGAGGGCGGCGACTACGCCGCGTTCGTGCTGCGGGAGGTGGCATCGACCGGGTGGTCGGTGCACTGCCGGATCGCAGTCGACGCGCCCGCCGAGGAGGTGCTGCGACGGATCAACCCGGCCGTCGGCGTGGTGGAGACCGTCGACGACGAGCACAGCGTCCTGGTCACCGGGGCCGACAGCGTCGAGACCGTGGCGGTCTGGATCGGGATGCTCGGCCTGGACTTCCACGTCACGGACCCGCCCGAGCTGGTCGCGCACCTCGCGACGTTGGCCGAGCGGTACGCCGCGGCAGTCCCGGGGCGGTGACGACTCAGGCGCGTTGCGCGCGGGCGCTGGCGTAGAGGCACACCGCGGCGGCGGTGGACAGGTTGAGGCTCTCCGCGCGGCCGTGGATCGGGATCGCGACCCGGTGGTCGGCGAGCGCGGCGAGCTCCTCGGGCAGGCCCCAGGCCTCGTTGCCGAACAACCACGCGGTGGGGCCGGAGAGGTCGGCCTCGAACAGGTCGACGTCCCCTCCCCCGTCGGCGGCGAGGACCATGAGGCCGCGGGCCTGCGCCGTCCGCACCGCGACGACCGGGTCGGGCTCGATCGCGATGGGGAGGTGGAACAGGCTCCCGACGGTGCTGCGCACCGTCTTGGGGTTGTAGGCGTCGACCGACTGCCCGGCGAGCACGACGGCGTCGGCGCCCGCGGCGTCGGCCGTACGGATCACGGTGCCGGCGTTGCCGGGGTCGCGGACGTCGGCGCAGATCGCCAGGAGACGGGGCGAGGCACGCACCACGTGCTCGAGCGGAGCGTCGAGGTGCCGGCACACCGCGACCACGCCGGCAGGCGAGACCGAGTCCGACAGGGACGCGAGGGCGCGCTCGTCGACGAGGGTGACGGGAACGTCGGCCAGCAGGGCCGCGTGCTGCCCCAGTGCGGCGGGTGTCGCGAAGACCTCGACGACGCACCCCTCGACCCCGAGGGCTCCCTCGACGGCCTTCGGGCCGTCGGCGAGGAAGAGCCGCCGCTCGGTTCGCACCGAACGGCGGCTCAACTTGCGAGCCTCCTTCACGCGGCTGTTCGTCGCGACGAGAGGAGTGCTCATGTGGATCAGGCGGAGACCTTGGGCGCGTTGACGTCCTCGGGCAGCGCGGCCTTGGCGGCCTCGACGAGCGCGGCGAAGGCCGGGGCGTCGTTGACGGCGAGCTCGGCGAGGATCTTGCGGTCGACCTCGATGCCGGCCAGGTTGAGGCCCTGGATGAAGCGGTTGTAGGTCATGCCGTTGGCGCGGGCAGCGGCGTTGATGCGCTGGATCCAGAGCTTGCGGAAGTTGCCCTTGTTCTTGCGGCGGTCGTTGTAGCTGTAGACCAGCGAGTGGGTGACCTGCTCCTTGGCCTTGCGGTAGAGCCGCGAGCGCTGGCCGCGGTAGCCGCTCGCGCGGTCGAGGGTGGTACGACGCTTCTTCTGGGCGTTCACTGCGCGCTTCACGCGTGCCATGGGGTTACTCCTTGGTGCATTGGGATGAAGACGGGGAAGGCGGCTGAGCCAGCCACCGGAGGGATGAGGCTCAGATGCCGAGCATCTTCTTGGCGCGCGAGACGTCGCCCTTCTCGAGCTCGACCATGCCGGCGTTGCGGCGGTGCTTCTTGCGGCTGCCGGTGGTCGGCGCGGACGCGAACGCGGCGCCGGACTTGCGGCCGGCCTGCAGGCGCATGATCTTGCCCGAGCCGGTCACCTTGAAGCGCTTCTTCGCGCCCGAGTGGGTCTTGTTCTTCGGCATGTCTGCCTCAACTTCCTTGTGCGTGCTTGGTTCTGGGTGTCTGGGAGGTGGAGCTGAGCGAGCCCGCTGAGGTTGGCCGCGACGACTTCGTCGCCGCCTGCTCGATCGAGCCCTTCGCTTCGCTCAGGCCTCGATCTCAGGATCGAGGTTCTCGGAGCGGCGACGCTCCTTCTTCTGCGCCACCGGCCCGGCGGCGTGGGCCGCCTCGCGCTCGGCGTCCTCCTCAGCCTTGCGGTTGGCGCGCTCAGCCGCCTTGCTGGCGCGGGCCGCCTCGGCGTCGATCTTGGCGTCGGCCTTCTTCTTGTGCGGGCCGATGACCATCGTCATGTTGCGACCGTCCTGCTTGGGCGCGGACTCGACGAAGCCGAGCTCCTGCACGTCCTCGGCCAGCTTCTGGAGCAGGCGGAAGCCGAGCTCGGGGCGGTGCTGCTCACGACCGCGGAACATGATCGTGATCTTGACCTTGTCGCCGGCGCCGAGGAACCGCACGACGTGACCCTTCTTGGTCTCGTAGTCGTGCGAGTCGATCTTGGGACGAAGCTTCATCTCCTTGATGATCACGTTCGTCTGGTTGCGACGCGCCTCGCGGGCCTTCTGGGCGTTCTCGTACTTGAACTTGCCGTAGTCCATGAGCTTGCAGACCGGGGGGCGTCCCTGCGGGGCGATCTCGACGAGGTCGAGGTCGGCCTCCTGGGCCAGCTTGAGTGCCTGGTCGGTCGGCACGATGCCAACGGTCTCGCCGTTGGGTCCGACGAGCCGGACCTCGGGTACGCGGATCCGCTCGTTGATGCGCAGCTCGGTGCTGATGGGTCCTCCAGTGATCGGGTGGGTGGGTGCCCCGGCCCGTCCCCGGACGTGGTCCGGAAATGAACGAAGGCTCCCGCTGCTGCCAAGCGGGAGCCAGTCATCACACGTCCCCTCGCGGGGAACTCGGTGGCCACGCCTGTCTCTCGACAGCCGTGTCACTGGACCGGGACCCGACGACCTGTGGAGCTGGGCGGTCGGTGCGGGTGGGAGACGGGTGGTGCTCGACTCCGCTTGGCGGGATCGGCGCCACCGGTGGAGCGTGGTGGCACTGATCGGTCAACACCGAAGGTTAGCGGATCATTCCGCCGGGGGGCCAATCCAGCCGTGCCCGCCTCCGGACCCGCTGAGCTCGACGAGGCGCCACCCGGCGGCGAGCCTGCCGAGGTCGTCGCCGTCGACGACGAAGGGCGCCGGGCCGGCGAGGTCGACGAGGAGGGCCTCGGCGCCGTCCTGGACGGCTGCCGTGGCGGCCGTCGACGTCGTCACCGGCACCGGGCGCGCATCCGGGTCCCACCGGCCCATCGTGTCGGTCGACGTGAAGGCCAGCAGCCCCTTGCTGCCGTCGGCGGCCTGGACGAGCACGGCGGCCATGTCGGAGGACTTGTCGTGCGCGAGCCCGCGCTCGTCGAGCTCGACCTCACCGAGGACGGCGACGACCGGCACGAGCAGGCGGGCGTCCTGGAGGGCGGCCAGGACGGTCCCCGACGTGGCGGTCCCGGCCGCGTGAGCGGCGAGCGCGCCGGCGAGGCGTACGTCCTGCGCTCCGTCGTCGTCGGCGAACCCGGGGTCCGGGATGGTGCGGACCGGGTCGTCGGGGCGGGAGGAGTCGTCGGGTGGCACGGCTCCATCCTCTCGCCCCGTGGTCCGCTGTGGGAGTCTGGGGCCGTGGATGGGACTACCTGGGCCGCACTGACCGCAGCGTTGACGGTGGCGGGCGCCATCTGGACCTGGATCGCGTTCCGCCGGCGCGGCGCCGCCAACGGCCTGCGCGCACTGGGGTTCACGCTCCTCCCCGCAGCCGCGTGGCTGACCGGGACGCTCGAGATGGTCGTCGAGATCGCCGGCTCGATCACCGACTGGGCCACGAGCCTGGTCTTCAACGTGCTGACCTGGACGGGCGTGGGCCTCGCGGGCCTGGCCGTCCTCCTCTTCGTCGTGAGCGGGTTCATCCGCGACCGCCAGCTCGCGCGTGGTCAGGCGGCAGGCAAGCCGGGCAGGCCGGGCACGTCCGGGGCGGCGTCGACCGCCGGCCTTCCCGAGGCCTCGTCGACACGCTCCCCGTCACGCGGCGGGTCCCCCGTCGACGACGACCTGGCCGACATCGAGGCCCTGCTGCGCAAGCGGGGCATCGAGTGAGCGATCACTTCGTCGACCGCAACCGCCTGTGGTCGAGGCTCGACGCTGCCCTGCGTACGCTCCCCGAGCCCCCGTCGACCCCCGTGGCGGTGGTCGACCTGGACGCCTTCGACGCCAACGCCGACGACCTCGTCCGGCGGGCGGGCGGCAAGCCGGTCCGGGTGGCATCGAAGTCGCTGCGGGTGCCGGCCCTGATCCGGCGCGCGCTCGCGCACGACGGGTTCGCCGGCGTGCTGGCGTACACGCTCGCCGAGGCGCTGTGGCTGCACGAGTCCGGGGTCAGCGACGACATCGTCGTGGCCTACCCGACCGTCGACGCCGCCGCGCTGCGTCGCCTGACCGCCTCCCCGGCTGCGGCAGCGGCGATCACGCTGATGGTGGACGACCCGGCCCACCTCGACGCCGTCGACGCCACCCGCGCCTCTCGCGCCGTGCCGGTCCGGGTGGCCCTCGACGTCGACGCGGGCCTGCGCCTCGGCGGCCAGCACATCGGTCCGAAGCGCTCACCGCTCCACGACACCGCGGACGTCGTCGCGCTGGCCCGCCGGGTGGTCGGGCGCGAGGGGTTCCGCCTCGTCGGGGTGATGACGTACGAGGGCCAGGTCGCGGGCGTGCCGGACGACGTGCCCGACCAGCGCACCAAGTCCCTGCTCGTGCGCCGACTCAAGCAGGCGTCCATGGCCCAGCTGGAGGTGCGTCGGCGGGAGATCGCAGGCGCGCTGGCCGGGGTGGTCGACCTGGAGCTGTGGAACGGCGGCGGCTCCGGCTCCGTGGAGGCAACGGCCGCCGACGGCGCCGTGACGGAGATCGCCGCCGGCTCCGGCCTGCTGGTGCCGGGCCTCTTCGACCACTACGCCTCGTTCCAGCCGCGTCCGGCGGCCTTCTTCGGGCTGCGGGTCACCCGCAAGCCCCAGCCGACCATCGCGACGGTGCACGGCGGCGGCCTCATCGCCAGCGGCGCGACCGGCGCGGACCGGTCCCCCGTGCCCTGGGCCCCGCCCGGCCTCCACCTGACCGGGCTCGAGGGCGCCGGCGAGGTGCAGACGCCGCTGACCGGGCACCCTGCCGCGCTGCTCGCGATCGGGGACCTCGTGTGGTTCCGGCACGCGAAGTCCGGCGAGCTGTTCGAGCACGTGCGCGACGTGCACCTGGTCCGCGGCGAGACGGTCGTCGAGGTGGTGCCGTCCTACCGCGGCTGCGACCTGGTGTTCTGATGGCGGCCGACCCGGTCGAGGTCGCTCGCGGGGTGCTGGAGCGCGTGCTGGCGGCGCCGCCGACACTCGGCACCGGGCGGTTGGTCTGCGTCGACGGGCCGGCGGGGTCCGGCAAGACCACGCTCGCCGCCGCGGTGGCCGACCTCGAGACCAGCGCCTCGGTCGTGCACTGCGACGAGCTGCTCCGCGGCTGGGGCGGCCTGTCCGGCCTGGCCGACTCCGTCGAGTCGCTGCTGCGCCCCCTCGCGGACGGCGGGACCGGTCACTGGCGCCGATGGGACTGGCACGCGGACGGCTGGGCGGAGACGCACGCCGTACGCCCGGGCGGCCTCCTGGTCCTCGAGGGCGTCGGCTCCTGGTCGCCCGCGATCGCCGACCTGGTCGGGTTCCTGGTGTGGGTCGAGGCGGACACCGACCTGCGCCTGGCCCGCGGGATCGAGCGTGACGGGGAGGCCATGCGGCCCCACTGGGAGCGGTGGCGGGTCGAGGAGGACGCTCTGTTCGCGGCCCACGGGACCCGCGCCCGCGCCGACCTGGTCGTCACCACCGGCTGAGGGCGGCGCCGCTGTCTAGGGTGGCGGTCATGGTGTTCCCGAGCGGCGAGCAGTACGAGATCGCGGCGGCGGGCTACGTCGCGGTGGTCACCGAGAGCGGGGCAGCCCTCCGCGTCCTGCGCCACGGCGACCGCGACCTCGTGCACGGCTTCGGTGAGGCCGAGATGTCCGGCGGCGGCCGCGGCCAGCTGCTGATGCCGTGGCCCAACCGGATCCGCGACGGGCGCTACACCTTCGACGGACGCCACCTCCAGCTCGGGCTCACCGACCCGACCCGCGGCAACGCCTCCCACGGGCTGGCGCGCTGGGCCGCGTGGACGCTCGAGGAGCACAGCGGCACCTCGGTGTCGCTCGTCTACCGGCTGATGGCGCAGACGGGCTACCCGTGGACGCTCGACCTGCACGTGCTCTACGACCTGACGGCCGACGGCCTCGTCGTCACCCAGACCGCCACCAACCTGTCATCGGACCCCGCGCCGTACGCCAGCGGCGCGCACCCGTACCTCTGCGTGGGCGACGCTGTCGAGGGCCTCGAGCTCACGCTGCCCGCCCGCGAGCGGGTGCTGGTCGACGACCGACAGCTCCCGACCGGCACCGAGCCCGCCACCGGGGCGTACGACTTCACGTCGCCGCGAGCCGTCGGCGACATGGTGCTCGACGACTGCTTCGGCTCACTGGCCCGCGTCGACGGACGGGCCACCACGACCCTGGTCGACCCCACGAGCGGGCGCGGCGTCGCACTGTGGGTCGACGAGCAGCACCGCTGGCTGCAGGTCTTCACGCCCCCGTCGGACGGTCCGCGCCCGGCGATCGCCGTGGAGCCGATGACGGCGCCGGCCGACGCGTTCAACTCGGGCGCCGACCTCGTCGGCGCCCCCGTCGGACGGTCCGCGCCCGGCGATCGCCGTGGAGCCGATGACGGCGCCGGCCGACGCGTTCAACTCGGGCGCCGACCTCGTCACGCTCGCCCCCGCGGGGACGAGCGGCGACGAGCTGTCGGTGTCGTGGGGCGTCCACGCGCTCTGAGCCGGCGCGGACCACGGGGTCAGTGGCCGGGTGCGGACCCGCGGTCGATGAGCGCCCGCAGCTGGCGTACGCCGTCGCGGGCGACCCGTCCGTCGGAGCCCTGGAGGGCCATGGCCGAGATCGTCGTCCCGTCGGCGAGGTCAAGGGTCGCCCAGGGCGCTCCCTCGGGCAGGTGGATGCCGAGGACCTGCTCCCACTCGAGGTGTCGGGCCTTGAATCCGTTGACCACGACGAGGCCGTCGGCCGTGGCGGTCACCCGCGCGCGTCCGAGCGCCCAGCCGATGACGGCGAAGCCGGCACCCAAGACCAGGAGCGTCATCCGCTGCAGGATGTTGAAGCGGTCACGGACCGACTCGTCGAAGCCGAACCAGGCGGCCGCGCACACGACGAGGAGCATCAGCCCGAACCCGATCACGGCGATGCGCACGCCCATCGGCCGCCAGGTGTGGGGCAACGACGGGCGGCCGTGGGCGGCGGGGTCAGAGGCGGCAGGCATGGATGTCCGTGAGCAGGATCGCGCGGGCACCGATCGAGTAGAGGTCGTCCATCAGTCGCTGCGAGCCGGCGCGCGGGACCATCACGCGTACGGCCACCCAGCCGGCCTTGCCGAGGGGAGAGATGGTGGGACCCTCGCGGCCGGGCGCCAGCTCGGTGGCGCGGTCGAGGTTGGACTCCTCGATGTCGTAGTCCATCATCACGTAGCTGCGTGCGACGAGGACGCCCTCGACGCGGCGGCGGAAGATCTCGAAGTCGTCGGGGACCTCGCCGCCGCGCGTGATCAGCACCGCCTGAGAGTCGAGGATGACCTCGCCGAAGGTCGCCAGGCCGGCGGCCCGCAACGTGGAGCCGGTCTCGACGACGTCGGCGATGACGTCGGCGACGCCGAGCTGGATGCTGGTCTCGACGGCCCCGTCGAGGCGGGTGACGGTGGCCTCGATGCCGTGGCGGAACAGGTAGTCCTCGACCACCCCGACGTACGAGGTGGCGATCCGGAGGCCGTGGAGGTCCTCCAGCGTGGAGTAGCGACCGGCGGGGCCGGCGAAGTGGAAGCGCGAGCGGCCGAAGCCGAGGTTCATCACCTCGTCGGCCTTGGCGCCGGAGTCGAGGAGCAGGTCACGGCCCGTGATGCCGACGTCGAGGGTGCCCTCGCCGACGTAGAGCGCGATGTCGCGAGGTCGCAGGTAGAAGAACTCGACGTCGTTCTCGGTGTCGACGAGCGCGAGCTCCTTGGAGTCGCTGCGCTGGCGGTAGCCCGACTCCCGCAGGATGTCGGTGGCGGCCTGGGACAGCGATCCCTTGTTGGGGACGGCGATGCGGAGGGTCATGGGCGGGGCCTCAGAGGTGTGCGTAGACGTCGTCGAGGGTCAGTCCGGAGGCGAGCATGAGGACCTGGGCGTGGTAGAGCAGCTGGCTGATCTCCAGCGCGGTCGCGTCCTTGCCCTCGTGCTCGGCGGCCATCCAGGACTCGGCGGCCTCCTCCAGCAGCTTCTTGCCGATGGCATGGACCCCGGCATCGAGCTGGGCGACGGTGCCCGAGCCCTCGGGGCGCTCCACGGCCTTGGTGGACAGCTCGGTCCACAGCTCCTCGAACGTCTTCACGGGGGCCAAGCCTAGGCGTTGCCGCTCGACCGGCCACGCCCCGGTCCCACGGGCGGACCACCCGTTGGCGTGGTTGCCTCGTCCGGACCACGCGCTACAGTCGCCACATGAGTGAATCGAACACACCTTCGAACGACCGCACCGACGTCGGCCAGGAGGTCCTCGGCGGACCGCAGGGCGACACCACGCGCAAGGACCCCGAGGAGTGGGTGACCGGCGACGAGCCGATGACCGGCGCCCAGCGCAGCTACCTCGACACGCTGGCCCGCGAGGCCGGCGAGCAGATCCCGGCGGACCTCACCAAGGCCGAGGCGTCCGAGCACATCGACCGGCTGCAGGCCGCGAGCGAGCGGACGAGCTAGCCGGCGCGCACCGCCCGGACGACCCGTGCGGTGTCGAGCGCGGCGGCGGTGGCCTCCCAGCCCTTGTCCTCCGCGGACCCCTCGAGCCCGGCGCGGTCGAGGGCCTGCTCCTCGGTGTCGCAGGTCAGGACGCCGAAGCCGACCGGCACCGCGTGGTCGACGCTGACCTGGGTCAGGCCGTCGGTCGCGGCGGAGCAGACGTAGTCGAAGTGCGGGGTGCCGCCGCGGATCACGACGCCGAGGGCCACCACCGCGTCGTACCCGGCCCGGGCGAGCGCGGCGGCGACGACGGGCAGCTCGAACGTCCCCGGCACCCGGATCACCTCGGGCTCGTCGATGCCGTACGCCGCCAGGGCGCGCTCGGCGCCGGCGACGAGGCCGTCCATCACCTGGGTGTGCCAGGTGGCGGCCACGACGGCGACCCTGAGGTCGCCGGCGTCGTAGGGCTGGGCGGTGGGTGCTCCTGCGCCGCTCATCGGGCGTCTCCTTCGAGGGTCGGGTCGTGCTCGTCCTGGTGGTCCACCGCGAGGCCGGGCAGCTCGTGGCCCATCCGGTCGCGCTTGGTGCGGAGGTAGGCCAGGTTGTGGTCGGTGGGGTGCGGCGTGATCGGCACCCGCTCGGTGACCGTGATCCCGAAGTCCTCGAGGCTCGCGACCTTGTCGGGGTTGTTGGTCATGAGGCGCACCGAGCCGATGCCGAGGTCGCGCAGGACCTGGGTGGCCGTGCCGTAGTGCCGCGCGTCGGCCGGCAGGCCGAGGTCGAGGTTGGCGTCGACGGTGTCGCGGCCGCCGTCCTGCAGCTGGTAGGCCTGCAGCTTGGCGACCAGGCCGATGCCGCGGCCCTCGTGGCCGCGGAGGTAGACCACCACTCCCCTGCCCTCCTCGACGATCGCGCGGAGGGCCTCGTCGAGCTGCGGACCGCAGTCGCACCGCTCGCTGCCGAACACGTCACCGGTGAGGCACTCGCTGTGCACGCGGGTCAGCACCGGCTCGCCGGCCGCGATCGCGCCGGCGACGTCACCGTGCGCGAGCGCGACGTGCTCGCTGTCGTCGATGGTGATCCGGTAGCCGTACGCCGTGAACTCGCCGTGACGCGTGGGCAGCCGGGTCTCCGCGACACGCTCGACGTGGCGCTCGTGGCGGCGGCGGTAGCGGACGAGGTCCTCGATCGAGATCATCGCGAGCCCGTGCTCGTCGGCGAACTCGCGCAGCTCGGGGCCGCGCTTCATCGTGCCGTCGTCGTTGACCACCTCGACGAGCACGCCCGCCGGGGTCAGGCCGGCGAGCCGGGCGAGGTCGACGGCCGCCTCGGTGTGGCCGCGGCGCACCAGCACGCCCCCCTCGCGGTAGCGCAGCGGGAAGACGTGGCCGGGCCGGGTGAGCTCCCACGGCTCGGTGGCCGAGTCGGCGAGGGTGCGCGCGGTGTGGGCGCGGTCGGCGGCGCTGATGCCCGTCGACACGCCGTCGCGGGCGTCGACGGAGATCGTGTACGCGGTGCGCAGCCGGTCCTTGTTGTGCGGGGTCATCAGCGGGATCTCGAGCCGCTCGAGCATGTCGCCCGGCATCGGCACGCAGATGACGCCGCTGGAGTGGCGGATGGTGAAGGCCATCAGCTCCGGCGTCGCCTTCGCGGCGGCGAAGATGATGTCGCCCTCGTTCTCCCGGTCCTCGTCGTCGACGACGACGACGGCCTTGCCGGCGGCGATGTCCGCGATCGCCTGCTCGACGGGGTCCAGGCGGACGGTGGTGTCGCTCATACGGTCGCCACTTCCTTCTCCTCCGACGGGGCCTCGACGACCGTCGTGCTGTCGCGCCGCCAGATGACGAAGCCGATGACGACGAAGACGGCGTAGAAGAGGTACATCCCGGCCGTCGGGTAGTAGCCGGCGTTGACGAGCGAGGTCACCCCGACGACGTCGACGAGGACCCAGACCAGCCAGAACTCCACCCAGCCGCGGGCCATGCCGTAGGTCGCGAGCATCGAGCCGGCGAGGATCCACGCCTCCGTGGCCGGTCCCCACGAGCCGACCTGCAGCAGCAGGACGAGCTGCGCGCGCTCCGACGTCGTCGCCCAGCGCGGCGCGATGGCGCCGCCGTCCGAGGCGCCCCCGGCGTTGCGCGCCCGGGTCCAGCGCCACCAGCCGTACACCGAGACGGCGGCGAAGAACACCTGGCGGCCGGCCTGGCCCCAGAGCGGCTCCTCGGTGGCCCCGGAGAACTCGCCGGTCGCGAAGACCGTGAACAGCAGCACGTTGCCCACGAGGCCGACCGGCCACGCCCAGACGAAGCGCTTCATGCCGAGGATCGCGCTGGCGAGGCCGAAGAGGTTGCCGATCACCTCCCGGGCACCGAGGGCACCGCCGGGCACCGGGATGGTGCCGTGAAGGAGCCAGTCGAGCAGGGCCATCATTCTTCCTCGTCGTTCGTGGTGGTGGGGGCAGCCGAGGGTGCGGGCGCCCAGGCACCGAGCAGCTTCTCGACGTGCTTGGCGATGACGTCGGCCTCGAGGTTCACCAGGTCGCCGACCCGGCGGCTGCCGAGCGTGGTGCGGGCGAGGGTCTCGGGGATCAGGCTGACGGTGAAGCTGTCCTCGCGGGCCTCGACGACCGTGAGGCTCACGCCGTCGACGGTGATCGAGCCCTTGTCGACGAGGTAGCGCGCGAGGTGCCCGGGGAGGGAGATCTCGACGACGTCCCAGTGCTCGCTGGGCGAGCGCGAGATCACCTCACCGACGCCGTCGACGTGGCCCTGGACGATGTGGCCGCCGAGCCGCTTGTCGACGGTGACGGCCCGCTCCAGGTTGACCCGGTCACCGGGCGCCACCCCGCGCAGCGAGGTCTTGTCGAGCGTCTCCTGCATCAGGTCCGCGGTCCAGCGGCCCTCCCCGATCTCGGCGACGGTCAGGCAGCAGCCGTTGACGGAGATGGAGTCGCCCAGCCCGGTGCCCTCGAGCACGGTGTCGGCGGCGACGGTGAGCCGGACGGCGTCGCCCTGGTCGGTGACCTCGGCGATCGTGCCGAGCTCCTCGACGATCCCGGTGAACATCTAGCTCCTCCTCTGGGGGCGCATCGTGAGACGTACGTTGGTGTCCTCGCCGTCGTGGCCCTGGAGCACGGTCACGTCTGTGACGTGCAGGTGCACCGAGTCGGCGATCGTGGTGATGCCCAGGTCGGCGACGGCGCTGGTGCCGGCACCGAGCAGCATCGGGGCGACGTAGGCGACGACCTCGTCGACGAGTCCGGCCTCGAGGAACGCGGCGGCGAGTGTCGGGCCGCCCTCGAGGAACACGTGCTGGCGGTCGCGGGCGAACAGCTCGGCGAGCGCCTGCTCCGGGTCACGGGTGCGCAGGTGCACCGTCTCGGCGCGGTCGTTGAGCACGCGCCGGTCGGCCGGCAGGTCGCGCAGGCCCATCACGGCCCGCAGCGGCTGCATCGCGACGGGCTCGTCGAGCTCGTCACGGACGGTGAGCTCGGGATCGTCGACCTCGACGGTGCCGGTGCCGACGAGCATGGTGTCGCACAGCCCTCGCAGGCGATGAGTGTCGAGCCGCGCCGCACGGCTGGAGACCCACCGGCTGGTGCCGTCGGCGGCGGCGCTCCGGCCGTCGAGGGTGGTCGCGAACTTCCACGTCACGAAGGGTCGGCGGCGCGCGATCGCGAAGGTCCACGCCCGGTTGACCGCCTGCGCCTCCTCGATCATCTCGCCGCCGACGACCTCGATCCCGGCCTCGCGGAGCCGGCCCGCACCGCCGACCGCGACCGGGTTGGCGTCCGGCTGGGCAAAGACGACGCGGACGATGCCGGCGGCGATGAGCGCCTCGCTGCACGGGCCCGTACGGCCGGTGTGGTTGCACGGCTCGAGGGTCACGACGGCGGTGGCGCCGCGGGCGGCCTCGCCCGCCTCGGCGAGGGCGGCGGCCTCGGCGTGCGGCGTGCCCGCCCCGCGGTGGAAGCCCTCGGCGATCGTCGTGCCGTCCGGGGCGAGGAGCACGCACCCGACCCGCGGGTTGGGGCCGAGCGGCACTCCGGGGGTGGCGGCGAGCGCGAGGGCGCGCCGCATGGCACTGCGCTCTGCCTCGCTGGTCGTCATCTCTCCGCCTCCGGGTCCGGTGTCTGGACTCAGGGGGGCGGCGACGGGGGCGCGCGTCCGCGAAACCGTGGCGCGCGAGCCGTCAGCGTGCACTTCTCATCCGGACTGTGACCGTCGGTCCAGGAGTTCCACCTGGTCAACCGACCACTGGGTGTGGCCGGGTCGCGGACTGTGACCGCCGGTGCGGAGTTCCACCGCCCCCAGAGCACGCAAGCTCTTCGTGCCGGTAACCATGCCACAGCCGCGGCCATTCCCTCACCGGTGTCCGCGGGTGACGTGCGCAACACCTTCCGAGGGGGTGGTCGGCGCTGACTGCCGCCGCCCGGCGGGCTCAGACCTGGTCGAGGAACCTGTCGAAGACGCGGGCACCGAACTCGAGCGCGTCGACGGGCACCCGCTCGTCGACCCCGTGGAACAGGGCCGTGAAGTCGAGGTCCGCCGGCAGCCGCAGCGGCGCGAATCCGTACGACCGCATCCCGAGATTGCGGAAGTGCTTGGCGTCGGTGCCGCCGCTCATCAGGTAGGGCGCGACCAGCGCGTCGGGGTCCTCCGCCAGCAGGCTGCGCGTCATCGCGGTGACCAGGTCGCCGTCGTACGGGGTCTCCCACGGGTCCTGCTTGGACTCGAACTCGATGTCGATGCCGTCGCCGGCCAGCTCGTGCAGGGTCGCGAAGAACTCGTCCTCGTAGCCGGGCAGGAAGCGGCCGTCGACCGTGGCGTGGGCATCGGTCGGGATGACGTTGGTCTTGTAGCCGGCCCGCAGCATGGTCGGGTTGGCGGTGTTGCGGATGACCGCGCCGAGCATGCGGGCGGCGTCGCCGAACTCCTCGACCAGCGCCTCGGCGTTGTCGGGCGTGGCCTCGGTGCCGGCGAGCTCGCCGACGGTGGCGAGCAGGACCTCCATGGTCGGCGTCAGCCGGACGGGCCACTGGTGGGCACCGATGCGCGCGACCGCGCCGGCGAGCCGGGTGACGGCGTTGTCGTCGTTGATCATCGAGCCGTGGCCGGCTCGACCCCGCGCCGTCAGGCGCATCCACGCCATGCCCTTCTCGGCGGCCTCGATCAGGTAGACGCGGCGACCGCGCACGGTGGCGGAGAACCCGCCGACCTCGCCCACGGCCTCGGAGCAGTCGGCGAACAGGTCGGCGTGCTCGTCGACGAGGACCCCGGCGCCGTGGTGGCCGCCCGCCTCCTCGTCGGCGGTGAAGCAGAGCACGAGCTCGCGCTCGGGTGCGGCCTGCGCAGCGGCGCGGGCGCGTACGACGCTGAGGAGCATCGCGTCGAAGTCCTTCATGTCGACCGCGCCGCGGCCCCACACGGCACCGTCCTTGATCTCGCCGCTGAACGGGTCGACCTGCCAGTCGGACGCCTCGGCGGGCACGACGTCGAGGTGGCCGTGGACGAGCAGCGGGGCGCGGCCGTCGCCGCCTCCCCAGCGGGCGACGACGTTGGCCCGACCGGGTCGCCCCTCGATGATCCGGCTCTCGATGCCGACCTCGTCGAGCAGTGCGGCGACGTGCTCGGCGGCCTTGCGCTCCCCCGGCCCGTCGTCGGTGCCGTAGTTGGAGGTGTCGATGCCGATGAGGTCCTGGCAGAGCCGGACGACCTCCTCGGCGGGGTCGTACGTACGGTCCTGCGAGCTGTCGGTCGGGCTGTCCTTCAGGCTGTCGCCGGGCACCTTGTCCATGCCGTCCATCCTGCCCCACGAGCGAGCAGCAGCCCCGATTCGTCGGCGGCGAAGTGCCTTGCTACTCTTCTCCAGCACTCGTCCGGGTGGCGGAATTGGCAGACGCGCTAGCTTGAGGTGCTAGTGCCCGTATTAGGGCGTGGGGGTTCAAGTCCCCCCTCGGACACAGAAGATCACGATCGAGCCCCAGGCCACTGGCCTGGGGCTTCGTCGTTCCCGCCCCCCAGCCAGTTCAGGACCGCCAGCACCCGCTGGTTGCCGTCCGGGTCGGCCTCGATCCCGAGCTTGACGAAGATCGAGCGGAGGTGGGCGTCCACGGTGCGACGGCTGATCACGAGCTCGGCGGCGATGCCGGGGTTGCTGCGCCCCGTGGCGACGAGGCCGAGCACCTCGACCTCCCGGCTCGTGAGCGCCGCCAGCCGGCCCGAGCCGCGCATCGCGTCGGGCAGCACGCCCGGGTCGATCACGGTCGCTCCGCCCGCGACGTCCGAGAGCTGGCGCAGGAACGTGTCGGAGTCGAGCACCCGGTCCTTGAGCAGGTAGCCGAACCCGGCGGACCTGCCGCGAGTCGCGCGAGAGACG
>JAESGW010000603.1_pt1 | contig 23282 bp, 18 predicted proteins | sample 9269791 | NCBI WGS metagenome assembly JAESGW01 (sample SAMN16773120, study PRJNA677053) | algae metagenome | isolation source: Aphanocapsa lilacina HA4352-LM1 and co-occurring heterotrophs from near cave... | place: USA: Maniniholo cave, near Haena, Kauai, HI | collected 2009-07-28 | reverse complement strand
CATCCTGGGCGAAATCCGTGGCGCCGAGTGTTTCGATCTGCTCGCCGCGATGAACACAGGCCATGACGGATCGATGTGCACGCTCCACTCCAACAGTCCGCGTGAATGCCTCGGCCGTATGGAAAACATGGTGCTGATGGGCGACATCAAGATCCCCAAGGAAGCGATTTCCAAGCAGATTTCGGACTCGGTCGATCTGATCGTCCAGGTGAAACGCCTGCGCGACGGCAGCCGCCGCACGACCAACATCACCGAGGTGATCGGGATGGAGGGCGACGTGATCGTGACCCAGGAGCTGTTCAAGTTCGAGTATCTGGACGAGACGCCCGAGGGCAAGATCATCGGCGAATACCGGTCGATGGGCTTGCGCCCCTATTCGCTGGAAAAGGCGCGCGCTTACGGCTTCGATCAGGCGCTGTTGCAGGCCTGCCTCTGATCGACGATTGACGGACGCGATGGAGCGGCTAACCCGCCGCGCATGACCCGTCCCTTCTGGCAGGATGGTCGCATCCAGGCGATCATCCTGCTGATCGCCGCCATCATCCTGCGCAGCCCCGATTTCGGTAATCCGATCGTCGAGGTGGATGAGCAATTCTATGTGCTGATCGGTGACCGGATGGTGACCGAGGGGGCGATTCCCTTTGTCGATATCTGGGACCGGAAGCCGATCGGCACCTTCCTGATCTTCGCCTTCGCACGATTGTTCGGTGACGGCTTCCTTCCGTACCAGCTGATCGCGACGCTGTTCGCCTGGGCGACTGCGATCGGGGTGCTGGTCGCAGCGCGGCAGCTGGGTGCGAAGCCGGCGACGGCGTTGTTCGCGGGTGTGCTCTACCTGGCCTGGATCGAGATTTTCGGCGGGCGCGGCGGGCAGGCCGGCGTGTTCATGAACCTGTTCGTGACGTGGGGCGCGGTGCTGACCTTGCGGCTACCGGCGCTGGCCAAGGCCGGAAGCGTGCGGGCGATCCTGTGGAACGGGGTGGCGGCGTGCCTGCTAGCGGGGATTGCCATCCAGATCAAATATACACCGGCCGTCGAGGGCGCGTTCTTCGGGCTGTTCCATATATGGTTCCTGCGCAAGGCGGGCGGCGGCTGGCCGCTGACCGTGGCGGCGGGCGCGCTATGGGCGCTGGCGGGGCTGGCCCCCACCCTCGCCGTCATCGCCTCCTATGCCGCGATGGGGCATTACGACGCCTTCATGTACGCCAATTTCTGGTCGATCGGCGGGCGCGGCAGCTATCCGCAGGCGACGGTGGTGAGCAAGTTCTTCGGTATCATCGCCAAGACTTCGCCATTGTGGGTCTCGGCCGTGTTCGCGCTGCGCCGGTTCGATGACCCGAAGCGCGCGATCCTGATCGGCTGGATCGTCGCGGCGTTCATCGCCTTCCTGTCGATCGGCACCTTCATCCTCAGCTATGCGCTATCCTTGATTGCGCCGTTCCTGATCGCCGCCATTCCGCTGTTCGATCGGCGGCGGCGCATAGCGCTGCTGGTGTTCCTGTTCGCTGCCATCCTGTGGGTGCGTGACAGCTGGTTCTATTATGACGACGAGATTCAGGTGCGCGAGGTCGCCGCGCTGATGAAGGCCAATAGCGGCGGCGAATGCCCCTATGTCTTCGAGGGCGACACGATCCTCTATCACCTCGCCGACAGCTGCCTGCCGGGCACCTACCCCTTTCCATCGCATCTGTGGCTAAGCACCGAGACGGGCGCGATCGGGGTGGATCAGGCGGGCGAGGTGCGCCGTATCCTGGCCAACCGCCCGCCGGTGATCGTCATCACCACGCAGTTGAAGAATGTCTGGAACCCCGAGGTGCTGGGCATCATCCGCCGCGAGCTGAAGGCCAACTACCGCCCGATCCGCCGCGTACCGCGCGAAGATTTCCAGCTGGTGGTTTATCTGCGCAACGACCGGACGCCCGCTGGAATTCCCTGACCCCCTTTCCGTTTGTCCTGAGCTTGTCGAAGGACCGTCCTTCTTTCCCACGCTCGCAGAAGAAGGACAGTCCTTCGACAAGCTCAGGACGAACGGGGAAAGGCTGGATCAGAAGCCGCAACTAACGCGCGTTGACCGCCAGCGCGGCGAGGATGATCGCCGCGAGCAGCGCCATCACCTGAATGAGCGGCCAGGGCAGCATCGCCACCCGATCGATGTTGCGGCGACGGCGGTTGCGCCAGTCGGCGAAGCCGCCCAGCGCGACGATCGCCAGCGCCGCCCCCGCCCAGCCCAACAGCATGACTTGCATCCGTAACCTCCGCCCCGCAATGTGCGGGCATTCCCCAGATAGAAACGAGGATGCCATGCGCCAGCCCCTGATTGCCCTTTCCATCGCGCTCGCCGCGCTTGCCGTTCCCGTTGTTGCCGGGCAGCAACAGCCCGCACCCGCCGGCGACGCGCGGGCGATCCAGGCCGCCGTCACCGCGACGACGCGTACTCCGGCGAACGTAGCGCGCGATGCGGCGCGGCATCCGTCCGAGACGCTCGCCTTTTTCGGGGTGAAGCCCGGCCAGACGGTGGTCGAGCTGTGGCCGGGCGGCGGCTGGTACACCGAGATACTGGCGCCGCTGACGAGCAGTGCCGGCACGCTCTATGCCGCTGGCCCGTGGGAGCGCGGGTTGAACGGCGTGAAGACGCTGCAGGCGGCCAACCCTGCGATTTATGGCAAGGTCAAGCTCGCCGCATTCCCCGCGCCCGAAGGCACGCCCGCCGTGCCAGACGCCAGCGCGGACGTGGTGCTGACCTTCCGCAACGTGCATAACTGGCGCTTCGGCGGCACGGATGCGGCGCAGGCCAATTTCGATGCGGTGTTCAAGATGCTCAAGCCCGGCGGCACCTTCGGCGTGGTCGATCACCGCCTGCCCGAGAGCATGGATTCGGCGCTGGAGGAAAAGAGCGGCTACATGAAGGAAAGCTCGGTCATCGCCTTTGCCGAGAAGGCCGGATTTAAGCTGGCCGGCCGCAGCGAGGTGAACGCCAATCCCAAGGACACCCACGATCATCCCGAAGGCGTGTGGACGCTGCCGCCAAGCTATCGCCTGAAGGACATCGACCGCGCGAAATACCAGGCGATCGGCGAGAGCGACCGGATGACGCTAAGGTTCGAGAAGCCGCGGGGCTAGGCGCACTCGCCGCAGCGCACCGAACCTTCAACCATCATCCCGGAAGTTAGGATTGCCCCAAAGTGCGCTCAGCACTTTGGCTGGCAAGCCTTACTGTCCGGGATCCACCTCTCCGCCGGAGCAATGCCGCACGATGGATACCGGACAGCAAGATCATCCAACGAAGCCGCTCACGCGCCTTCGGGATGCTCTAGCTTCCGGGATGACGAAATAGAGTTCGGGATTGTCGGGGCCCTTCATCGCCACCACCGCCGCTCAGCTCTTGAGCTTGTCGATCTTGCCCTGAAGTTCGGCGAGCTGCGCCTTGAGCGCGTCGATCTCGTCGTCCTTCTTCTGTGCTTCCGCGGCGGGCTCCGCCGGGGTCGCGCCGGGCGCGCCGGGCTTGAACGCGGCGGCGGCGACCTGGAACATCTCCATGTTGCGCTTGGCGATCTCGGCGAAGGGGGAATTGGCGAAGGCGCCCTCGACCGCGGACTTGAACTGGACCTGGTTGCGGCGGAAGGTTTCCATCGACGCCTCCAGATAGCCCGGCACCATCGCCTGCATCGAATCGCCGTACATCGCGATCAGCTGGCGCAGGAAATTGACCGGCAGCATCGTCTGCCCGCGGCTTTCTTCCTCCATGATGATCTGGGTCAGGACGTTGTGCGTGATGTCCTCGTCCGTTTTCGCGTCGACCACCTTGAACTCGCGCCCCTTGCGCGTCATCTCGGCGAGATGGTCGAGCGTGATGTAGGATGAACTTTCGGTATTGTAGAGCCGACGGTTGGCGTATTTCTTGATGATGACCACGCCGTCTTCTGGTTGCTTCTTCATGCCCACCGACCCCGTTCGATTCCAATGGCCTTGACTAGCGCCTTTGATGCCGCACCGCAACACGGGCCCCGGCCGCTGCCGCTGTTCCTGCAGCATGTGCGCGAACAGACCGCAGCATCGCCCCAGCGCGAGGCGCGCGCGCTGGAGGGATTACGGCGCTATCAGGCGGCCGACCGTGGATTTCAAAGGGATACGATGCCCGAAGTGGCACGGATGCAGCGCGCGTGCCTGCGCGACTATGGCGGCGTAGGGCCGCCGCTGGTAGTGGTGCCATCGCTGATCAACCCGCCATTCGTGCTCGATCTTGCGGCGCACAATTCGCTGTTGCGGTGGCTGGCGACGCAGGGCGTGCGGCCGCTGCTGGTCGATTGGGGAACGCCCGACGGTTCGGAGAGCACGCGCGGCATCGCGGGCCATGTCGAAGAACTGCTGGTGCCGCTGATCGATACGCTGGGTGAGACGGTGCTGATGGCGGGATATTGCCTGGGCGGGACGATGGCGCTGGGCGCGGCGGCGATCCGCCCGCCGCGTGCGCTGGCGCTGATCGCGACACCCTGGCATTTCTCCGGTTTTTCCGATGCCGCACGCGACGAGATCACCGGGCTGTGGGACGCTGCCGAGCCGATGTGCAGGGAGCTTGGCCTGGTGCCGATGGAGGTGCTGCAATCGGGTTTCTGGCGGCTCGATCCCGCGCGCACCGTGGCAAAGTACGAGGCGTTTGCCGATATGCCCGAGGGCAGCGCCGAGGCGGCTGCCTTCGTCGCGCTGGAGGACTGGGCCAATGGCGGCGCACCGCTGACCTATGCCGCGGGCGCGGAGATGTTCGGGCTGTTCGCCGACAATACCACGGGGCGCGGCGCGTGGCAGGTGGGCGGCCTTGCGGTCGATCCGCATGCGCTGCCCTGCCCGGTTGCCGATTTCGTATCCATGTCCGACCGCATCGTGCCCGCCGCCAGCGCAACCGGCGTTGCCGACCAGCGCACGTTGTCTGCGGGGCATGTCGGGATGATCGTCGGGCGGAATGCGCAGGCGCAGCTATGGGAACCATTGGCCACCTTCCTTCGCGGCGCATGAACGCCTAGATAGCCGCCAAGCCATAGCCAGGAGACCATCCATGACCGCCGCCACCGATGTCGTGATCACCGCCGCCAAGCGCACCCCCGTCGGCAGCTTCCTGGGCGCGTTCGCGGCGACCCCGGCGCACGAGCTGGGCCGCGTCGCGATCGAGGCAGCACTCGCGCAGGCGGGCGTGCGCGGCGACGAGGTGTCCGAGGTGATCCTGGGCCAGGTGCTGACCGCGGCGCAGGGCCAGAACCCCGCGCGCCAGGCGTCGATGGCGGCGGGCGTGCCCAAGGAGGTGCCTGCCTGGGGCGTCAACCAGGTGTGCGGTTCGGGGCTTCGCGCGGTGGCGCTGGCGGCGCAGGCGATCCAGACCGGTGATGCGACGATCGTCGTCGCCGGCGGGCAGGAATCGATGTCGCTGTCGGTCCATGCGCAGACGCTGCGGCCGGGCACCAAGATGGGTGGGCTCGAACTGGTCGATACGATGATCAAGGACGGGCTGACCGATGTGTTCAACGGCTATCACATGGGCATCACCGCAGAGAACCTCGCCGAGCAATATCAGGTGACCCGCGGCGAGCAGGACGCCTTCTCGGTCAAATCGCAGAACAATGCCGAAAAGGCGCGCGCGAGCGGCCGGTTCAAGGACGAGATCGCCGCGGTCACGGTCAAGGGCCGCAAGGGCGACACCATTGTCGAAAATGACGAATATATCCGCGACGGCGTGACGGTGGAGAGCATCTCCGGCGTGCGTCCGGCCTTCAAGAAGGACGGCACCGTCACCGCGGCCAATGCCAGCGGCTTAAACGACGGCGCAGCCGCGCTGGTGATGATGAGCCGCGCCGAAGCCGAGAAGCGCGGCAGCCCAGTCCTGGCCACCATCAAGAGCTGGGCATCGGCGGGCGTCGACCCCTCGATCATGGGCATCGGACCGGTGCCGGCATCGAAGAAGGCGCTGGAGAAAGCGGGCTGGACGATCGCCGATCTCGATCTGATCGAGGCGAACGAGGCATTCGCCGCGCAGGCGCTGTCGGTGGGCAAGGAACTGGGCTTCGATCCGGAGAAAGTGAACGTCAACGGCGGCGCCATCGCCATCGGCCACCCGATCGGCGCATCGGGCGCGCGGGTGCTGACCACGCTGATCTACGAGATGCAGAAGCGCGACGCGAAGAAGGGGCTGGCGACGCTTTGCATCGGCGGCGGCATGGGAATCGCGATGTGTGTCGAGCGGTGATTTAGTTACATGAGTCACCATTGTGGCATATATGCAACGGAGAGTGATTAATCCCACGTTCAGCGACTTGTGACGTTGCGCGCCCCTCATAATTGCTATTTTGTGACGAGATGAGGCGGCTTCACGGAAAATCCGGAACGCCGCCATCACCTTATCTAGAGGGGCCCTTGATGAAGACCTACAGCCTTTTAACGGCAAGCCTGCTGGCAAGCGCCGCGGCGATTGCCATCCCCGGCGTCGCTTTCGCTCAGGACACCACCGACAGCGTCGTGACCCCCACCGAATGCCTGCCCGATGACGCCCGCCCGGAATGCGAGAATGTCGGCCAGACCGAAGCTGGCGGACAGGACATCGTTGTCACCGGCTCGCGCATCCGTCAGCCAAATCTGGAATCGAACCTGCCGGTGACATCGATCGCCGGCGAGGAGATTTTCCAGCAGGGTCAGAACAATCTCGGCGACGCGCTGAACGATCTGCCGCAGCTGCGCAGCACGTTCGCCCAGCAGAACCCTGGCCTCGGCATCGGCATCGCCGGTCTGAATCTCCTCGATCTTCGTGGCCTCGGCACGCAGCGCACCCTGGTGCTGGTCAACGGCCGTCGGCACGTCGCGTCTGATCTTCAGAACAACGCTGTTTCGGTCGACATCAATACGATCCCGAACGATCTCATCGAGCGCGTCGATATCGTGACCGGCGGCAACTCGGCAGTGTACGGCTCCGATGCCATCGCGGGCGTCGTGAACTTCATCCTGAAGCGTGACTTCGACGGCGTTCAGGTTCGCGGCGGGGCGGCCATCTCCGAATATGGCGCGGGCGGCAACCAGTTCGTGTCGGGCGTCATCGGTAAGAATTTCGCCGACGGACGCGGCAACATTACCGTGCACGGCGAATATGCCAATCAGGATCGCGTATTCGCTCGCGACATTCCGTTCCTCCGCCAGCAGAACGGCTTCATCGTCACCGATACCGATCCGGCTGGCCTGCCCAACGGCAGCGATGGCATCCCCGATCGCATCTTCGCGCGGGACATCCGTAGCGCCAGCATCGCGCGCTTCGGCCTGATCCCGATCGTTCAGCCGAACCCCGGCGCGCTCTGCGGCGTCGGCATCCAGAATGGCGCCGCCGCGGGCAGCCCTTACAACTGTGGCTTGCTGTTCACCCAACAAGGCGCTCTGGTTTCGCAAACCGGTAGCCGTACCGGCACCGGCCCGATTGGCGGTATCATCGGCGGCAATGGCGATACTGGTCGAGAAGACAACCAGTTTTCGGTGCTACCATATAACGAACGCATGAACTTCAATTTCCTGGCGCATTACACGTTCAGCGAAGCGGCTGAAGTATTCGTCGAAGCCAAGTATGCCCGCATCAACACGATCGGTTCGAACTCGGGTCCGGCGTTCAATCAAGGTTTCAACCAGACCTTTGGAGACCCCCGTTCGAACTTCCGACTGGACAACCCGTTCCTGACTGCCGACCAGCGCACGACCATTGGCAACGCGATTCTCGCGTCCGGCTTCCGGTCGAGCCTGACGGGCCGCACGGCGCTGACAGCCGCGGATCGCGCCGCGATCGCCGATGGCAGCTATCGCTTCGTGGTTGCCCGCAACCTGACGGACCTCGGCATCCGCGACGAGGACGCGACGCGCGAAACCTATCGCTTGGTCGGTGGTCTGCGCGGCACGTTCAACGATGATTGGGCGTATGAAGTTTCGGCGAACTACGGTCGCACGAACGAGGACATCACCGTCCTCGGCAACGTGAACGTGCAGCGCCTCCTCTTGGCGTTCGATGCCGGGTTCAATCCGGCAACCGGCCGGATCCAGTGCCGGTCGCAGTTCGTGGATGGTGCCGGTGGGATTCCCGCCGATACGGATGGCCTGCCCGCAGCGGAAGCCGCGCTCGCAGCCGACATCGCGGCGTGCGTACCCTACAACCCGTTCGGTGGTTTGGATAACAGCGCAGCGCGCAACTATATCGTGTCGGACTCCGGCAGTGCTGGCCGCCTCGAGCAGATCGTTGTCAACGCCTTCCTTTCGGGTGACACGAGCGAATGGTTCGAGCTCCCTGGTGGTCCGGTGCGCTTCGCGATCGGTGGCGAATATCGCACCGAGGATGCGTTCTTCAAGGCCGACGAGATCATCGAATCGGGCGTGACGTTCCTCAATGCGCTTCAAACCTTTGATCCGGATAAGTTCGAAGTGAAGGAAGCATTCGGCGAGCTTCAGGTTCCGCTGCTGAAGGACATGCCGTTCTTCCATGAACTGACTTTGAGCGGCGCGGCTCGCGTTTCCGATTATCGCGGCGCCACCGGAACGGTGTGGGCCTATAATGGTGGTGTGGAATGGGCGCCGATCCGCGACATCCGCTTCCGCGCCAACTACGGCCGGGCAGTTCGCGCACCGAACTACACCGAGACCGCATCGCCGCTGGGCCAGAATTTCGCCCCGGGCTTCCAGGATCCTTGCAGCCCGGCAAGACTCGGTACCGGTTCACAAACCCGCGAGGCGAACTGCCGGGCGGAGCTCGGCGACCTCATCAACAATGCCGACTTCATCGGCCAGACAAGCGGCACCTACTCGCTGGAAATCCTGAGCGGCAGCAACCCCGCTCTGAAGCAGGAAACGTCGGATTCGTACACGATCGGTGCGGTTATCGAGCCGCGCTTCGCGCCCGGCCTGTCGCTGACCGTCGATTACTACAATATCAAGGTCAAGGACGTGATCGTGGCACCGACGTCGCAGCAGATCGTCAACAGCTGCTATGACTTGCCTGACTTGAACAACCAGTTCTGCGCGTTGTTCACCCGCAATGGCGCCGGCACTGGTCCGAATGGTGAAGCGCCGGGTGAAATCATTTCGCAGTCGCTGCAGGCAATTCCGCTCAACTTCGCATCGCGTGTTCGCAAGGGTATCGACGTTCAGGCGAACTACCGGACGACCTTCGGTGAGAATGGCGCCATCAATACGCGGTTCCTCTACACCCACCAGCTCAAGAACAGTAACTTCCAGGATCCGACCAACCCGGACTTCGAGAACCGTCTCCTGGACGAGCTGGGCGATCCGACCGACGAGTTCCGCTGGAATACCGACCTCACTCTCGGGCGTTTCACCTTGGGCTATGAGATGCGCTATATCGGCCCGATGCTGGTCACGCTCTATGAGGACCTCTACAGCCTCCAGGGCCGTCCAGCCCAGAATGCCGATTGGGCTGACATCCTGACCTTCCCATCGGTACTCTACCATGATGTGCGTTTCGACCTCAGGGTCGGTGACGAAGCCAAGGGTGTGAACTTCTTCGTGGGTATCGACAACCTTACCGATAAGGAGCCGCCGCTTGGTTCGACAGCGACGGGTGCCGGCAGCGCGATCTATAACATCCGCGGTCGCACTTTCTTCTCGGGCTTCCGCGCACGGTTCTGATCCGTCGCGATTGCTGATACTATGATGGGACGGGGGGCAACTCCCGTCCCATTTTTCTTGTGTCGGGCGCTTTCAATCATGTCATCGCAACCCGTACAGGCAGCCACCTGGATGGCATCCCAAGGCCGCGCCGATGAGGCACGGGCACTGCTCGAAGCCGCTGGCGATGCAGGCGACGCAGCAGCGCTATTCACCCTCGCGACATGGTGGCTCGGTGGCCATCCCCCGCCCCGCGATCTACCCACGGCACGCAGGGTGCTCCGCAAGACAGTCGAAATCGGTCATGTCGATGCCGCGCTGATGGAGGTGGCCTTGACCGCCAACGGCACCGGTGCGGCCGCCGACTGGCGGGGTGCGCTCGCTTTGCTGGAGATAGCCGCACGCGGCGATCCGGTGGCGGCGCAACATCTTACCCTGCTGGGTGCCATGCAGCTCGATGATTACGGCATGCCGCTGCGAATACCCACCGCGGAACCGCTGAGTACGTCGCCGCACGTCACCCGCTTCGCTGGGTTGTTCAACGTGCAGGAACGCAACTACATTGCCCATATCGCACGCCCGTTGCTCGAACCAGCCGTGGTGGTCAATCCGGATACGGGCCGTCCTATCGAGCATCCGGTTCGCACGTCGCTCGGCACGGTGATCGGTCCCACGCGGGAGAATCTGGTGATCGCCGCGCTCAACCGGCGCATTGCGGCAATCAGCGGGACGGATGTTCGGCACGGCGAACCGCTTGCGGTACTCGCCTATAGCCCCGGCCAGGAATACCGGCCGCATTTCGACGCCCTTCCCCAAACAGCGAACCAGCGCATGAAGACGGTGCTGGTCTATCTCAACGAAGGCTTCGAAGGGGGCGAGACGCTATTCGTCGCCAATGGGCTGAAGGTTGCTCCGCGTGCCGGAGACGCGATCCTGTTCGACAACGCGACCCCGAATGGAGAAGTCGATCCGCACAGTCGGCACGCCGGCCTGCCGGTGATACGCGGCACCAAATGGCTGGCCACCCGCTGGATCAGGGCGCTGCCCTATGACCCTTGGAACCCGTCCTGATCAGACCCAATACCGCTTGAACCGATGCCCCAGACCGGTCAGCAATTCATATTGCGACATGCCGGTCTGGTCCGCGGCCGTCGGCAGATCATAATCGACCGCCAGCCAATCGCCCTCATGGACATCAGAGGCAGCGGCGGAGACGTCGAGCGCGACGAGGTCCATCGATACGCGGCCGATCACCGGAAACAGTCCGCCCGATGACGATCCCTTGTTCGAAAAGCCGCGCCAATAGCCGTCGGCATAACCAAGGTTGATGATCGCCACCTCGGTGTCGCGCTTCGCGGTCCAGATGGCGTTGTAGCCGACGCTCTGCCCGGCAAGGACGAGACGGCGCTGGAGCACCTCCACCTCGGGCTGGACGACCGGCCGGATATGCCCGGCCATGCCGGGGTGCGGGACGCCGCCATAGAGCGCGAGGCCGGGGCGGACGAGATCGAAGGCGTAGTTCGCGCCCAGCATGATCCCGGCCGAATTGGCGAGGCTCATCCGCTTGGCGTTGGTGCGCCCCGCCAGCCCCGCGAAATAGGCGCGCTGGCGCGCGTTCATCGGGCTGTCCTCGTCCGCGCACGCCAGATGGCTCATCAGCGTATCGATCTCGAGATTGTCGAGCAGCCCGGCGACGACATCCTCCACCGACACGCCCAGCCGGTTCATGCCGGTATCGACCATCACGTCGCACGGGCCGCCCCTGGCGCGCTTCCACCGCTTGACCTGCTCGACGGTGTTGAGCACGGGCCGCGCGCGCAGCGTGTGCGCCAGCGCCATATCGTCCTCGCGCACGCCGTGGAGGACCGAGACCGGCAGGCCGCCGAGCACCTCCAGCTCCATCGCCTCGGCCCAGGTGGCGACGAAGAAATCGCGGCAGCCGACATTGGCCAGCGCCATCATCGCCTCCACCGCGCCCAGGCCGTAGCCGTCGGCCTTGATCGCGGCGCCGCACGCGGCCTGCGGATTGCGATCGGCGAGCCAGCGCCAGTTGCGGCCCAGCGCCTCGCCATCGAGACGCAAGCGGAGCGGCGATGATGCGGGTGTCATGAAGCGCGGTTAACGCGGCGCGGCGATGGCGTCGAGAGGCTTGGCGGCCGCCCGGCGGGTTTCCGGCAGACCCCACAGCGTCACCACCAGCGCCATCGCGACCACCGCGAAGGTGTACCACAGCCCCGCATAGGGATCGCCGGTGCGGGCGATGATGTATTGGCTGATGACCGGCAGGAAGCCGCCGAAATAGCCCGTGCCGATATGATAGGGAATCGACATCGAGCTGTAGCGGATGCGCGGCGGGAACAGCTCGCTGAGCAACGCCGCGACGGGACCGTAGGTCATCCCCGAAAGCGCCGAGAGGCCGAGGATGCCGATCAGGATGAGGATGATCGACGTTCCTCCGGGGGTTACACGGTCGAGATCATAACCGGCGGCGGCAAGCGCCGCGTCCAGCGCGGGCGGCGCCGTGTCGACCTGCGCGACGCCGCCTATCGTCACGCCGGTCTCCGGCGTCGCCTGCTTGGTATAGGTGACGCCCTTCTTCGAGAAATAGTCGAGCAGACGGCCGCATGCATCGTTCTGCACCTTTGCGAAGGGATCATAGGCGCAGGCGGGGCCGGACACGACGATCGGCGCGCGTTCGGCGGCCGCGGCCAGCCCCGGATTGGCCGCGTTGCCGATCAGGTGAAATAGCGGGAACAACAACGCGAGCGTCAGGACATAGCCGATGACGATGGGCTTCTTGCGGCCGACACGGTCGCTCAGCCAGCCGAACAGGACGAACCATATCAGGCCCGATGCGACGCCGACCGAGACCAAGGTCTGCGCCACCGCCGGCTCCACGCGCAGAGCGTTCTGGATGAAATAGAGGATCTGGAAGGTCGCGGTGTACCAGATCACGGTCAGCCCGGCGGCGATGCCGAACAGCGCGACGAACAGACGCTTCGGATTGCCGGGATAGGTGAAGGTCTCCTTGAGCGGATTGCGGGCCAGTTGCCCCTCCGCCTTCATCGCCTTGAACACCGGGCTTTCGGAGAGCTTGAGCCGCATCCACAAGCTGACCGCGAGCAGGAGGAGCGAGAAGATGAAGGGAATGCGCCAGCCCCAGGCCTGCCATGCGGCGTCTCCGACGATCCACTGCGTGCCCAGCACGACGACCAGGCTGAGGATGAAACCGCCGGCGACGCTCGCCTGGATGAAGCTGGTGTAGAAGCCGCGTTTGCCGTCGGGCGCGTGTTCGGCGACGTAGATCGCGGCCCCGCCATATTCTCCGCCCAGCGCAAGGCCCTGCAGCACACGCAGGGAGAGCAGGATGACCGGTGCGGCTATACCTATGGTCGCGGCCGAAGGAACGAAGCCGACCGCGGCGGTCGCCAGGCCCATCAGCGTGATCGTGACGAGAAAAGTGTATTTGCGCCCTAGCCGGTCGCCGAGATAGCCGAACAGCACCGCGCCCAACGGCCGCACGCCGAAGCCGACGGCGAACCCGGCGAGCGCCAGCAGCAGCTGGATGACCTCGCTGTCGGCGGGAAAGAACACGCGCCCGATGATCGCGGCGAGCGTGCCGTAGATGAAGAAATCATACCATTCGAACACCGTCCCCACCGCGGATGCGGCGATGACCAGCCGGATTTCCTGCCTGCTCGGTACGTGTGTCTCAACGGCGGCCGTCGCCATCCGTCCCCTCCCCATCCTGTCCCCGAAGGATGGTGTAGCCTCTCCGCATCCGGCGGCAAGTGGTTCAGAACAGGCGGCCGCCATCGGGCACGGTCTTGTCGGGCACGATCAGCACCACTTCGCCGTCGGCATCGGGGAATCCCAGCGTCAGCACCTCGGACATCATCGGCCCGATCTGGCGCGGCGGGAAGTTCACCACGGCCGCCACCTGCCGCCCGATCAGCTCTGCCGGCGTATAATGCCGGGTAATCTGCGCCGACGATTTCCTGCGTCCCATCTCGCCGCCGAAATCGATCACCAGCTTGATCGCCGGCTTGCGTGCTTCGGGGAAGGGTTCCGCCTCGACGATGGTGCCAACGCGGATATCGACGCGCAGGAAATCATCGAAGCCGATCGTCTCGCTCATTCAACCGTCACCGACTTGGCCAGGTTGCGCGGCTGATCGACATCGGTGCCCTTGGCCACCGCGACATGATAGGCGAGCAGCTGCACCGGCACCGCATAGACCATCGGCGCGATCAGCGGGTGGACCCTGGGCATCTCGATCGTCGCGATGGTGTTCTCGCCGGCCTGGGCGATGCCGTCGGCGTCGGAGATCAGCACCACCTGCGCGCCGCGCGCCTGCGCTTCGTGCATGTTGCTGACGGTCTTGTCGAACAGCGGGCCCGAGGGGGCGATGACGATCAGCGGGACATTGTCGTCGATCAGCGCGATCGGGCCGTGCTTCATCTCGCCCGAGGCATAGCCTTCGGCGTGGATATAGCTGATTTCCTTCAGCTTCAGCGCGCCCTCCAGCGCCATCGGGTAATCCGGGCCGCGACCGAGATAGAGCACGTCGCGCGCCTGGGCGATGCGCGGGGCGATCTCTGCGATATGCTCGTCGCGCGACAGCGCGTCGTTCAGCGCTTCGGGCACCTCGGCGAGGTGGCGGACGATCTCGCGTTCGTCGTCGGGCGAGAGCTTACCCTTGGCGCGGGCGAGATTGGTGGCGAGCGCGGCCATCACCGCCAGCTGGCAGGTGAACGCCTTGGTTGAGGCGACGCCGATTTCCGGCCCGGCATGGGTGGGCAGCAGCAGATCGACCTCGCGCGCCATGCTGCTGGTCGGCACGTTGATGATGCCCGCGGTGGTGACGCCGTTCGCCTTCATGTGGCGCAGCGCGGCGAGCGTGTCAGCGGTTTCGCCCGATTGCGAGATGACGACGCCGAGCATGTTCGGCGTAAGGACGGGATTGCGGTAGCGGAACTCGCTGGCGAAATCGACCTCTACGGGCACGCGGGCGAACTGTTCGATCCAGTATTTGCCGATCATCGCGACATAGCTGGAGGTGCCGCACGCGACAATGGCGACCCGTTCGACGCTGGCGAGATCGAATTCCATGTCCGGCAGCGCCACCTGCGCCTCCAGCGGCCGCAGATAGCTTTGCAGCGTCTGCGCCACCACGATCGGCTGCTCGTAGATTTCCTTGAGCATGAAGTGGCGGTGGTTGCCCTTGTCGATCAGCTGGCCCGAAGCACCGGACTGGACGATGGGACGTTCGGCACGCTCGTTGGCCCGGTCGTAGATTTCGACGGCCTCGCGGGTGACGGCGACCCAGTCGCCCTCCTCGAGATAGGCGATCCGCTGGGTGAGCGGCGCGAGCGCGAGCGCATCGGAACCGAGGTAATTCTCGCCCTCGCCATATCCCACCGTTAGCGGCGCGCCGAGGCGGGCGCCAACGAGCAGATCAGGCTGGGTCTTGAGCATCACCGCCAGCGCGAACGCGCCGTGCAGGCGTGGCAGGATGGTGGCGACTGCCGCCCGCAGATCGCTGCCGCGTTCCACCTCGCGCGCCACCAGATGTGCGACGACCTCGGTATCGGTCTGGCTGAGGAAGGTGCGGCCATCGGCGATCAGTTCGTCGCGTAGCGGCTTGAAATTCTCGATGATGCCGTTGTGGACGATGACGACGTCGCCGGCGATGTGCGGGTGCGCATTGTCTTCGGTCGGCGCGCCGTGGGTCGCCCAGCGGGTATGGGCGATACCCGATGCGCCGGGCAGCGGTTCCTCGGCCAACTTCTTGGCGAGATTGGCGAGCTTCCCTTCAGCGCGGCGGCGCTTGATTTCACCGCCGTCGACGGTGGCGATCCCAGCGGAATCATAGCCGCGATATTCGAGCCGCTTGAGGCCATCGAGCAGGCGATCGGCGACGTCGCCATTTCCCAGGATACCGACGATACCGCACATAAACTCACGAACCCTTTTTCTTTGCCGTCATGATGTCGCGAAAACGCTTGGCCCAGCCTGGCTTGGATCGCTGCTCGGAGCGCACCAGCGCCAACGCGTCCGCTTCGACATCCTTGGTCACGACCGCGCCCGCGCCGACGATCGCGCCCGCACCGATGGTGACGGGGGCGACAAGTGCCGAGTTCGATCCGATGAAGGCGCCTTCGCCGATCACCGTCTTGTATTTGAAGAAGCCGTCATAGTTGCAGGTGATCGTGCCCGCGCCGATATTGACGTTCGCGCCTATTTCGGCGTCGCCTATATAGCTCAGGTGATTGGCCTTGGCGCCCTTGCCCAGCACGGCCTTCTTCACCTCGACGAAATTGCCGACCTTCGATTTCTCACCGAGCACCGCGCCGGGGCGCAGGCGTGCAAAGGGGCCGACCTCCGCCCCCTCGCCGATCGTCGCGCCTTCGATATGCGAAAAGGCGCGGATGGTGGCGCGGTCGGCGATGGTCACGCCGGGGCCGAACCAGACATTGGGCTCTATCGCCACGTCGCGGCCGATCGCGGTGTCATGGGCGAACCAGACGGTTTCGGGCGCGATCAGCGAGACCCCCGCGGCCATCACCGCCTCGCGCCGCGCCGCCTGCCAGCGCGCTTCGGCATAGGCCAGTTCGGCCCGGCTGTTGACGCCGATCACTTCGTCCGCGTGCGTTTCGATCACCACCGCACGGTCACCGTCCGCCAGCGCGAGCATGACGATATCGGGCAGATAATATTCGCCCGCCGCGTTGGCGTTGCCGACGCGGTCGAGCAGCGGCCACAGATCGGCCGCGCGGATCGCGGTGACGCCCGAATTGCACAGGTCGACCGCGCGCTCGGCTTCGTTCGCGTCCTTGAATTCGACCATCTTGCGGATCGCGCCATCGGCATCGGCGATGATGCGGCCATAGGCCTTGGCGTCATCGGGCCGGAAGCCGAGCATGACGATGCGCGGGGCGTCATCCGCCTCCAGCCGCGCCGCCATCGCCGCTACGGTTTCCGCGCGCAGGAACGGCGTGTCGCCGAAGCAGACGATCACGGTGCCGTCAAAATCGGCGAGCGCGCCTCGCGCCTGCAGCGTCGCGTGCGCTGTGCCGAGCTGTTCGGCCTGGAGCGCGGTGGTGATGCCCAGCGGCGCGACCATCGTCTCGATCTGCTCGCGCCCCGCGCCGACCACAACAACCGAGCGCGAAGCGCCCGCCGCCGCGACGCTGTCGATCAGGTGCAGCAGCATCGGACGGCCCGCGATGGGGTGCAGCACCTTGTGCGTATCGGACTTCATCCGCGTCCCCTGCCCGGCGGCCAGGATGATTGCGGCGAGCGGACGGGTGGGTGCGGGTGGTGTCGCCATGCCCGCGCCCTGCCACGGACGGGTTGCCAAATCCATAGTCCGGCTGGCAGGGCTGCGCGCGATGGCCGATTTTCCCTTTGCTATCGTCGGGTTCGATCTCGACGGCACCCTGCTCGACACCAGCGGTGATCTGACCGCGGCGGTGAACCATGCGCTGGCCGATGCCGGCCACCCGTTGCTGACGGTGGAACAGGTCAAGCCGATGATCGGCGGCGGCGGCAAGCACATGCTCGCGCAGGGCATGGCCGCGACCGGGGGTTGCGCGCCCGACGAGCTCGATCGGCTCTTCAGGCTGTTGCTGGCCTATTACGAGGCCAACATCGCGGTCGAAACGCACCCCTTTCCGGGCGCGATGGCGGTGATCGACCGGCTCGACGTGATGGGGGTGAAGGCCGCGATCGTCACCAACAAGCAAGAAGCCATGGCGGACAAGGTGCTGCGCGAACTCGGCATCCGCGACCGTTTCGCCGCATTGATCGGTGGCGACACGATGGGGCCGGGCCTGGCCAAGCCGCACCGCGCGCCGATCGACGAGATGGTGCGCCGCGCGGGCGGGGGCAGCGCCGCATTCGTCGGCGATTCGATCTACGACATCCTGGCGGCGAAGAATGCCGGGCTGCCATCGGTTGCGGTCAGCTTCGGCTTTCTGATGCAGCCGGTCGAGGAACTGGAGGCCGATGCGGTGATCGATCATTTCGACGAGCTGATCCCCACGCTCGAGCGGCTCGGATGAAGATCCGCATCGCCCAGCGCGCCATTGTCGGCATGGCGATCATCGTGGTTGCCGCCGCGGGCACCTTGCTGTTCGGCGGAACCCCGGAATCGGTGGTGGTGATGCTGGTCGCCGGGATCGCCGCCGTCCTGCTGGCGTTCGGGCTGGGCGATCCTACCGTCGAACGCGCCACCCCAAAATCGCAGGCGGAACCAGATACCGTCCTGCCCTCGATCCACGCCGTGATCGATGCGATCGTCGAGCCCGTGCTGATCGTCGATGGCTTGCGCGTGGTGCTGGCCAATGAGGCGGCGCTGAAGCTGCTCGGGAGGCATGTGGTGGGTGAGGATATCCGCACCACCATCCGCCATCCCGCCGCTGCCGCGCGGCTGGCGCGAATCGACCTCGACGATACCGAGCCGGTCGATCTGGCCGGGCTCGGCGCGCGCGAGCAGCGCTGGCAGATGCGCATCGCCAATGACGGCGCCGGGCACCGCATCGTCCATCTGATCGACCAGACGGGCAATTATCAGACCGAGAAGATCCGCGTCGATTTCGTCGCCAACGCCAGCCACGAGCTGCGCACGCCGCTGGCATCGATCCTGGGCTTCATCGAAACGCTCGACGATCCCAATGCCGGCGACGATCCGGAGGTGCGCAGCCGTTTCCTGAAGGTGATGTTCGACGAGGCGCGGCGGATGCAGCGGCTGGTCGACGATCTGATGTCCCTGTCACGGATCGAGGCCGAGAAATACCGGCTGCCCGACCGCGCGGTCGATCTGGCGGCGCTGATCGAGGAGGCCTCGATCGAGCTGGCGCAAGCGGGCGGTGCGCGGGTGGAGGACATCGTCCTGGACCTTGCGGCCGACGTGCCGCCGATCGCCGGCGACCGTGCCCAGCTTTCGCAGCTGGTGCACAATCTGGCAGGCAACGCGCTGAAATATGGCCATCTCGGTACGCCGGTGACGCTTTCGCTGCGGAATGATTTGGGCGGCATGGTGGCTTTCACGGTGACCGATCAGGGTGATGGCATCGCGCCCCAGCACCTGCCGCGGCTGACCGAACGATTCTACCGCGTAGATCCCGGCCGCAGCCGCGCGGCGGGCGGTACCGGGCTTGGCCTGGCCATCGTCAAACATATTGTCGAGCGTCACCGCGGACGGCTGGATATCGCCAGTAAACAGGGCATCGGCACCACCGTTACGGTGGTCATTCCCCGCGCCCCGGAAGCGGTGTCATCAAAACTTCACGGAAACGTCACAGAGACACCGCCGAGCCGCTGATAGCGGCTGTCGCACCGCGCCGCTCGTGCGCGATTCGCTACTGACGGAGACCGATTCGATGATCAGGACGTTGGCGCTGCTGGCCGCCTCTTCGCTCGCGCTTGTCGCATGTTCTGACACCGGAGGCGGCGGCGAGGTCCGCGAGCAGATCCGTGCGGTGGGTTCGTCCACCGTCTATCCGTTCACCACCGCGGTGGCCGAGCAGTTCACCACCAAGAACGCCGATTTCCGCTCTCCGATCATCGAATCGACGGGCACCGGCGCGGGCATGAAGCTGTTCTGCGCCGGCGTCGGCGCGCAGCATCCCGATATCGAGAATGCATCGCGCCGGATGAAGAAATCCGAGTTCGAAAGCTGCCAGAAGAACGGCGTCAAGGAGATCGTCGAGATCCAGGTCGGCATCGACGGACTGGCTTTGGTCGAGGCGCTCAAGGGCCTCGACATGAAGCTGACCACCGCCGACGTCTACAAGGCGCTCGCCGCCAATCCGGGCGGCAAGCCGCAGACCGCGAAGACCTGGCGCGACGTCAATCCGTCGCTGCCCGCAGTGCCGATCCAGGTTTACGGCCCGCCCTCCACCTCCGGCACGCGCGATTCGCTCGTCGAGCTGATCATGACCCCGGGCTGCGATGCCGATCCGGCAATGAAGGCGCTGAAGGACAGCAATTCCGAACAGCATGAGCAGGTCTGCAGCAAGATCCGCGAGGACGGCGCGTACATCGAATCGGGCGAGAACGACAATCTGATCGTCCAAAAGCTGGCGTCGAACACCAATGCGGTGGGCGTGCTCGGCTACAGCTTCCTCGAGGAGAATGCCCGCGCCATCCGCGGCGTCACCATGAACGGTGTCGCCCCGACCTATGAGACCATCTCCGACTTCACCTATCCGGGTGCGCGGGCGATGTTCATCTATGTGAAGGGTGCGCATCTGAACGCCATTCCGGGGCTGAAGGCATTCGTCGCCGAATATGCCAGCGCGTGGAACCCGGACGGCTATCTCACCCGCCGCGGCCTGATCGCGTCGCCCGATGCGAAGCGCGCGGAAATGGCCCAGATCGCCACCACGCTGACGCCGATGACCGGCGCGGACCTGAAGTAAGCTCAAGCAAGGCATGTCCTCCACCGCACTCCTGTTCCTCGTCATCGGCCTCGGGCTGATGGCGTGGATCGCGGCGCGCACGCGCGCGGCGGCGTTCGCCGGCGACGGGCCGCGCGGCGCCAATCCGCGCCATTCGCTGCCGATGTACCATGGCTGGTATGTCGCGTTGTGGGCAGTGCTGCCGGCCCTGCTGTTCCTGTGCGTGTGGAGCGCGGTGACGCCGGGGCTGATCAACGGCGCGGTGCTGGCGACGCCCGAGGCCGCCTCGCTCCCCGCCTTCGGCATGGAGCGCGGTGCGATCCTGGCCGAATCGCGCGCGCTGGCGACGGGCAAGCTGGCGGGCGCGTTCAACCCGCAGGCGCAGGCGCTGGCCCCCGCCTTCAGCGCGGAGATCACCAAATACCGCCTGATCGGCACGGTGCTGGCGCTGGTGCTTGCCTTTGCCGGGGGCGCCTATGCCTTCACCCGCATCCGCCCGGATTTCCGTGCGCGCACGCGGGTCGAGCGGCTGGTGATGTGGATATTGCTGGCGGCGTCGCTGATCGCGATCCTCACCACCGTCGGCATCGTCGCGTCGCTGCTGTTCGAATCGATCCGGTTCTTCAGCCTGGTATCGCCGTTCGAATTCCTGTTCGGCACGCAGTGGAGCCCGCAGACCGCGATCCGCGCCGATCAGGTCGGCTCCTCGGGCGCGTTCGGCGCGATCCCGCTATTCTGGGGCACGATCTTCATCGGCGCGATCATCGCCATGCTGGTCGCGATCCCGCTGGGGCTGATGAGCGCGATCTACCTGACCCAATATGCCAAGCCCGCCGTGCGCAAGTGGATGAAGCCGATCCTGGAGATCCTCGCCGGCGTGCCCACCGTGGTCTACGGCTATTTCGCCGCGCTGACCGTGGCGCCTTTGGTACGCGATCTGGGCGTGTCGATCGGAGTCAGCAACGCCAGTTCGGAAAGCGCGCTTGCCGCCGGCCTGGTGATGGGCGTGATGATCATCCCGTTCGTCTCCTCGATGGCCGACGATTCGATCGCGGCGGTCCCTTCGGCGATGCGCGACGGCAGCTATGCGATGGGCGCGACGTCGTCCGAGACGATCCGCAAGGTGCTGCTCCCTGCCGCCCTGCCCGGCGTGGTCGGCGGGGTGATGCTCGCCGTCAGCCGCGCGATCGGCGAAACGATGATCGTGGTGATGGCCGCGGGCCTCGCCGCCAATCTGACCGCCAATCCATTTTCCAGCGTTACCACCGTCACCACCCAGATCGTCCAGTTGCTGACCGGCGATCAGGAGTTCGACAGCGCCAAGACGCTGGCCGCGTTCGCGCTGGGGCTGGTGCTGTTCGTCGTCACCCTGCTGCTCAACATCGTCGCGCTGCGCGTGGTGAAGAAATACCGGGAAGCATATGAATAGCCCTCTCGTCGCAGTCTCGCAGGCCGAGGGACGCGACCCCGTCGTGCGGCGGCCGACCGACTGGAACACCGATTCGATGCAATCCCGCATCCGCAAGCGTTACGCGGCGGAGCGGCGGTTCAAGCTGCTCGGGCTGTTCGCGGTGCTGCTTTCGGCTGGCTTCCTCGCCTTCCTGCTGTTGACGATGGTGGCGAACGGCCTGCGCGGGTTCACCAGCACCGATATCGCGCTGAAGGTCGATTTCCCCAATAGCGGGCTGATGATCGAACCCTCCGCGCTCGAAGGGCCGGGCGCCGATCTGGCGCTGGCCGGGGCGGACATCCAGGGCACGACCGCCGCCGCGGCGACCGCGGCGTTCGGCGAGGGCGGCGCGGCGCTGCTGTCCGACAGTGCCTGGCTGGCCGTGCGCGATGCGCTGCGCGACGATCCGTCGCTGCTCGGCAAGCGCGCGGTGATCAAGGTGCCGGCGGCGACGATGATAGACATCGCCGCCAAGGGCGATACCGATCCGCGGATCGAGTCGCAATACAAGCGGCTGAACGATGCCGGGCTGGTTTCGACCGGGTTCAACTGGCGGTTCCTGGGCGGCGCCGATTCGACCGATCCGACCGCGGTGGGCATCTGGGGCGCGCTCAAGGGGTCGCTGCTGACGATGCTGGTCACGCTGGCGTTGGCTTTCCCGATCGGTGTGTTCTCCGCCGTGTATCTTGAGGAATACGCCCCCCGGAACCGCTGGACCGACCTGATCGAGGTGTCGATCAACAACCTGGCGGCGGTGCCTTCGATCATCTTCGGCCTGCTCGGGCTCGCGGTGTTCCTCGGCACCTTCAACCTGCCCCGCTCCGCCGCGTTCGTCGGCGGGCTGACGCTGGCGCTGATGACCATGCCGGTGATCGTCATCGCCGGGCGCAACGCGATCAAATCGGTGCCGCCGTCGATCCGCGATGCCGCGCTGGGCGTGGGCGCTAGCCCGGTGCAGGTGGTGTTCCACCATGTCCTGCCGCTCGCACTGCCCGGCATCCTGACCGGCACGATCATCGGCATGGCGCGCGCGCTGGGCGAGACCGCGCCGCTCCTCATGATCGGCATGCGCGCCTTCATCGCCACCCCGCCCGACAGCCTGACCGCGCCCGCCACGGTGCTGCCGGTGCAGATCTATCTGTGGTCGGACGAGGTCAGCCGCGGGTTTATCGAGAAAACCAGCGCCGCGATCATCGTGCTCCTGATCTTCCTGCTCGCGATGAACGGGCTGGCCATCTATCTTCGCAACAAATTCGAGACCCGCTGGTGATGACCGATACCGAAACCCCCACCGCGTTCGTCGCCCCGCACCCGGCATCGACGGCCCACGCCACCGGCATTGCCGATCCGAAGATGACGGCGCGCAACGTCGACGTTTTCTACGGCGCAAAACAGGCGATCAACAACGTCTCGATCGATGTCGATATGGAGAATGTCACCGCGTTCATCGGCCCCTCGGGCTGCGGCAAATCGACGTTTCTGCGCACGTTGAACCGGATGAACGACACCGTCGCCAGCGCGCGCACGACCGGCCAGATCAGCCTGGACGGCGAGGACATCTACGCATCGGGCATGGACGTGGTGCAGCTGCGCGCGCGCGTCGGCATGGTGTTCCAGAAGCCCAATCCCTTCCCCAAGTCGATATTCGAGAATGTCGCCTATGGCCCGCGCATCCATGGGCTGGCGGCCGCCAAGAGCGAGCTGGACACGATCGTCGAGAAATCGCTGCGCCGCGCCGGGCTGTGGGACGAGGTCAAGGACCGCCTGACCGACAGCGGCACCGCGCTTTCGGGCGG
>JAESGW010000602.1_pt1 | contig 23329 bp, 22 predicted proteins | sample 9269791 | NCBI WGS metagenome assembly JAESGW01 (sample SAMN16773120, study PRJNA677053) | algae metagenome | isolation source: Aphanocapsa lilacina HA4352-LM1 and co-occurring heterotrophs from near cave... | place: USA: Maniniholo cave, near Haena, Kauai, HI | collected 2009-07-28 | reverse complement strand
CAGCGCCAGCGTCGCCTCGTGGGACTGCTCCAGCACCGCCGACAGCTCCATGACCGCGAAGTCCGCCACCATCGGCGTCCCGTCGCCGGCGATGGGGAGCGGCCGCTCCCCGAACAGTGCCGCCGCCGACCCGGGCACGTGGATGGTCTCCGAGCGCCACCCCGCCGCGACCTCCTCATCGGACACGACGTGCGCGTGCGCCCACGCCAGCGCGGACTCCAGCACCTCGACCTCGACACGACGCCTCGCCGTCATCGCCGCGACCGCACGATCCAGCACGAGGCTGGTGGCTGGTGCCGGGGCGGTGGTGGACATGCGTCCAGTCTCCCAGAGCCCACCGACACTCCGAACTGCGAGAACAGGGCGGTGGAGAAGTATTTCCGAACAGATCAACGCACAGGTGGTCGTCGTGGTTTCGAGGCTCGCTCCGCTCGCACCCCGACCACCGACGACGCTCCGCTCGCACCTCAACCACCGACCACGAGGACCGCTCGCACCTCGACCGCCGAAGGGCCCCGGCCGTCCTACTCCCCCAGCGTCGCGATCCACGCCTCGAGCTCGCGCGGACGGCGGAACAGCAGCACCTCGGGCCCGTCGGGCGAGTCGGCCCAGGCGCGCATCCGGGCACGCTTGCGGGCGAAGGACTGGAAGTGCCACCGGATGATCGAGGACCGGTCGAAGACCTTGCGCCAGGTCTCGACGTTGCCGTTGCAGCGCGGCTCCTTGGTGATCGCCCCGGAGACCGTGCGCCTGACCAGACGCCCCAGCGAGAGCCACCGCGGGTAGTCGAGACCGACGACGAGCTGGGTGCGCGGGAGCACCAGGTCGAGCCAGATGCCGTACGAGGAGTCGAGCAGCCACCGCTCCCCCGCGACGATCCCGCCGAACACCTCGCGCTGGCGGTCCTCCGCGACGGGCACCCAGCCCGGCAGCCACGACAGCTCGTCGACGAGCGTGACGGGGTGGCCCGTACGGGCTCCGATCGCGAGGGCGGCGGTGCTCTTGCCGCTGCCCGTGACGCCGTAGACGAGGACGCGGTCCGGCAGGGGTCTCGAGCCTTGCTGCGCTCGCACCTCAACCACCGAGGGAGCGCAGCGACACCAGCCGCTCGTACTGCTCGGGGTCGGTCGTGTTGACCCCGAGGTCGTGGTCGACCTTGCCGAGCCCGTGGTGGTCGCTGCTGCCGGTGACCACGAGGTCGAGGTCGGCCGCGATGGCGCGCAGCTCGGCGCGATCGGCCGCGGAGTGGTCCTGGTGGTCGACCTCGATCCCGGCGAGGCCGAGGTCCTTCAGCTCGGCGAGCGCGTCGGCGGACAGCACCGACCGGCTGCCGCGGCCCCAGGGGTGCGCGATCACCGCGACACCTCCCGCGTCGACCAGGAGGGGGATCATCTGCTCCAGCGCGGACGCGTAGCGGTTGACGTAGCCCGGCTGCCCCGGGCTCAGGAGCGTCGCGAAGGCCTCGGTCCGGTCGGCGACCACGCCGAGGCGTACGAGGGCGTCGGCCACGTGCGGTCGTCCGGCGGCCACGGACCCGCCCGACTCGCGGCGTACGTCGCCCTCGGAGATGTCGATGCCGTGGGCGCGGAGGGCCCCGACGATCGCGGGCGTCCGCGCGGTGCGCCCCTCCAGGATGCGGTCGAGCTCGCGCACCAGCGCGGGGTGCGTCGGGTCGGGGAGGTAGCCGAGCAGGTGGACGCCCCGGTGGCCGTAGCGCGTGCTGATCTCGAGGCCGGGCACCAGCGTGATCCCGGCCTCGTCGGCCGCCTGTCGCGCCTCGTCCCAGCCCGACATCGCGTCGTGGTCGGTCAGCGCGACGACGTCGAGGCCGGCCGCGGCGGCCGCGCGGACCAGGTCGCCGGGGGTGTCGGTGCCGTCGCTGGCCGAGGAGTGCGTGTGGAGGTCGATGCGCACGTCAGCTGTTCCAGCTCAGCAGGGCCGGGTGCTCGCGCTCGTAGCCCAGCACCGAGACGGTCGCGGTGTCGAGCTTGAAGAACCGCCCCTCGGCGGCGGTCTGCTCCAGCCACCGTGCCGTGAGGACGCGCAACGAGTGACCGTGCGCGAAGACGAGCGAGCGGTCGTGCTCGCGCGTGCGCCGCACCACGCGGTCCAGCCGCGCGGACACCTCGTCGGCGGTCTCGCCGCCCGGGGTGGGGTGCGTCCAGACCGTCCAGCCGGGCACCTCCTCGCGGATCTCCGCGGTGGTCACCCCCTCGTAGTCGCCGTAGGCCCACTCGACGAGGTCGTCGTCGACCTCCGCGACGGGGAACCCGGCCAGCTCGGCCGTACGACGCGCGCGCCGGCGGGGGCTGGTCAGGACGAGGTCGAACTCCACCTCGGCCAGGCGTGGCGCCAGCGCCGTGGCGGCCTCCTCGCCGGACTCGGTGAGCACGAGGTCGGTGACGGAGGTGTGGCGGCCGTCGCGGCTCCACTCGGTCTCGCCGTGCCGGACGACCCAGAGCTCGGGACCTGTGCTGGACATGCCCGCGAGTCTGCCACGGGCGTCGGACGGGGCTGCCACGATGCTCGGCATGACGACGGCCGACCTCCGCCGCGCCCGGTGGGCGATCGCTGCCGCCTTCGCCGTGCAGGGCCTGGTGTTCATCAGCCTCACCACGCGGCTGCCGCGCTTCCAGGAGCGCTGGGACCTCGGCGAGCTCGAGCTCTCGGGCGTGCTGCTGATGATGGTGCTCCTCGCCGGGGTCGGGTCGCTCGTCGCCGAGCGGCTCGCCCCGCGCCTCGACAGCGCGACGGTCCTGCGCGCCGGGCTCCTGGTGGTGGCGGTCTCGGTCGCGACGGCCGTCCTGGCCCCGACGACTGCGGTCTTCGTTCTCGGCCTCGCGGCGTACGGCGTCGGGCTCGGGCTCGTCGACGCGACGGGCAACATGCAGGCGGTGGCCCTCGAGCACCGCTGGGGCCGGGTCGTGCTGCCGTCGTGCCACGGGGCGTGGACCCTCGGCGGCATCGTCGGGGCGATCACGACCCTGCTCACCGGCGACGTCCCGTGGCCCGCGGTGGCGCTGGTGGCCGTCCTCCCGCTCGTCGTGTCGGCGGCGTCGTACCTTCCCCGCGACCACGGCGCAGCGGCCACCAGCACCGAGACCGACGTCCCCTGGCGCGCGATCGTGACGGTCGGCCTGGCGCTCGTCGTCTTCTACACCGTCGACACCGCGGCGGCCACCTGGGGGCCGGTCTACCTCGACGACGAGTTCGACACCCCGGAGGGCCTGGTCGCCCTGGCCACGCTGCCCTACCTGGTGGCCAGCGGCGTCGTGCGGCTCGCCGGTGACCGCCTGACCGAGCGGGTCGGGGCCGTCCGCCTGCTCCGGGTCGGCGCGGGCATCGCCCTCGCCGCCCTGACGGTGGTGGTCGCGGCCCCGACGTGGCCGGTCGCGGTGCTCGGCTTCACGCTCCTCGGCTGCGGGGTGGCGGTGGTGGCCCCGCTGAGCTTCTCCGCCGCGGCGGCACTGGCCGGGCGCGACGCCGACCCGGCGACGCGGCGGGCCCGCGTCGACGCCGTCGTCGCCAGGTTCAACCAGTTCAACTACGCCGGCGCGCTCCTCGGCGCCGTCATGACGGGAGCCGTCGGGTCCGGCTCGCTGCGCGTCGGCTTCGCCGTGCCCCTGGTGCTCGTGGTGGCCCTGTTCTGGCTGGCGAAGGCGTTCGCGCCGGCGGACGAGGTGCCCGCCGGCGCGCGCCGGTGACCGGGTCCGGCCTCAGACGCCGCCACCGCCCGCCTTGCGGCGGTGCATCGGCTTGGCGACGTTCTTGTCGTTGACCTCGGAGCCGTGGGCCTTCTCGCGCGAGTCGGCCCGGTCGTCGGGGTGGTCGTGGCCCTTCTTGCGATCGAGGGCCTCCCGCATCTTCGCCTTGAGGTCTGCGTTGGGGTCCTGATCAGCCATGAGGTCCTCCTGGGTCGACAGCGGTCGGATGACGGCCGGGTGGCCCACCCTGCCAAACGCCGCACGCCGGGTCGAGGGATTTGCAGGCCCGTCTCCCGGCCGGTCAGGGCCGCCTGAGGACGTCGACCCGACCGCGCAGGCCACCGGTCATGAGGTGCAGGCGCCACCGGCAGTCCGCCAGCATCACCTCGTACGCAGCATCGCCGAACTCGGCGCGGTAGCGCTCCGGGTCGCGGAGCAGCCGGGCCAGGTGGAGCAGCGCGCGACCGCCCGCGCCCTCCTGCTCCTGGGACCACTCGCCCCACTCGCCGGCGAGGTCGAGGGTGTCGACCACCTCCAGCCCGGACGCGGCGATCGCCTCGTCGAGCACGAGCGGGTCGACCGAGGACGGCACCACGCCCATCACGTCGAAGAGCCGCTCCGCGTCCTCCCCGGCCAGCAGGTCCGTCGCCACCGCCTGGTAGGCCACGACGTGGCCACCGCGCCGCAGCACCCGGGCGAACTCGGCGTACGCCTGGTCGGGGTGCTCGACGTGCACCATCACGTCGCGGCACCAGACCAGGTCGAGCGACGCGTCGGCCACCGGCACCCGGGTGGCGGTGCCGCGCTCGAACGCGAGGCGCGACGCGATGTCGGGGACGAGGTCGCGCCGTGCCGCGCGGGCCAGGTCGAGGTGGCGCTGGACCGGGTCGATGCCGAGCACGCGGAGCCCGAAGTGCGTGGCGAGCCGGACGGCGTACGCGCCCTCCCCGCACCCCACGTCGACGGCGCGGCTGTCGGGGCGCAGGTCGAGCTCGCGGACGACCTGGAGCAGCACGGACGGGTCACGCGGGCCGAGGCTCTCGTCGAGTCGCGCCGCGAAGGCCGCCTCCAGCCGCGGGTAGGCGTCGTAGAAGAAGTCCGGGTCCCAGGGCACGGCACGAGTCTGCCGCGGCCGCAGTAGGGTCACCGCCATGGCTCGCCGGGTGTTCCTCCACGTCGGCACGGCGAAGTCCGGCACCTCCTTCCTCCAGGACCTCTGGTGGCAGCACGCCGACGAGCTGCGCGAGCGCGGCCTGCTGCTGCCCGGCGACCGCCGCCGTGACCACTTCGCCGCGGCGGCCGTGGTGAAGGGCATGACCGCGGTCGTCGAGACGCTCCGCGACCGCGAGCGTGGCGCGTGGGACCGGCTGGTGGAGGAGACGCGCGCGTGGCCCGGTGACGTGCTCGTCACCAACGAGCACTTCTCCGACTCCCCGCCCGGTGCCGCGTCCGCCGCGCTGGCCGACCTGGCCGGCGCGGCCGACGAGGTGCACGTCGTCCTGACCGCGCGCGACCTCGGCCGCGTGCTCCCCTCGGCGTGGCAGCAGCGGGTGAAGATGGGCGCCCGCCAGCCCTATCGCCGCTTCCTCGCCACGGTCCGGCGCGGTGAGGACGACCAGAAGTTCTGGCGCTACCAGGACGTGCCGGCGATCCTGGCCCTCTGGTCCGCCGGCCTCCCGGACGGCCGAGCCCACCTCGTCGTCGTCCCGCCCGCCGGGGCACCGCGAGACGAGCTCTGGTTGCGGACCGCCGCCGTGCTCGGCCTCGACGTGGCCGGCCTCGACACCGCCGCGCGCCGGCCCAACGACTCCCTCGGCCTGGTCGAGGCCGAGCTGCTGCGACGCATCAACGAGCGGGTGCCGCGCCCGCGGCGTACGCCCGCCCTCACGCGCCACGTGAAGGGCGGGTTCGTCCCCGAGGCGCTGGCCGGCTCCGCCGAGCGGGAGCCCTTCGCGCTCCCGGAGCGGCACCACGGGTGGGTCCGCGAGCGGTCCGAGGCGACCGTCGCCGCGCTGCGCGCCAGCGCGTACGACGTGGTCGGCGACCTCGACGACCTGCTGCCGGCGGACCCCCGCACCGGACGTACGCCCGACGACGCCTCGGACGAGGAGCTGCTCGCGGCGGCGCGAGTGGTGCTGACGAGGCTGGAGCGCGCGGACGCCCCCACCCTCGACGGGGCGCTCGCGGCGATCGCGGACGAGCTGCTGACCCACCGCTGAGCGGGCGTCAGCGCGGGATCAGCGCCCAGTAGTCGACGTCGAGCAGGACCCCGTCGGCGTACGTCCCGTCCTCGGCGCGCAGGGTCATCGACTCGTCGCGCCCCTTCGTCGCGACCAGCCGGAGTCGGATCGCGCCGACGCCCGGGGCGTCGAGCTCGGTGGTGTCGAGCACCTCGGACCAGGCGTGGACGGTGTCGCCGGCGAAGGCCGGCGCGACGTGGGCGCCGGCGTTGATCGCCGCGACGAGCTGGGCGTTGGCGAGGCCGTTGAACGACAGGGCACGCGCGAGCGAGATGACGTGGCCGCCGTAGACGAGCCGCCGGCCGTCCGGTCGGGCGTCGGTGTTGAAGTGGACCTTGGCGGTGTTCTGCCACAGCCGCGTGGCCATCATGTGCTCGGCGTCGGTGAGGGTCACGCCGTCGACGTGGTCGATCCGCTCCCCCACCTCGTAGTCGCCGAGGCGGTGCGGCCCTCCGGCGGCCACGGTGTCGTACGCCGAGAAGTCCAGACCACGCGGCACCACGAGGTCGGACGCCTCCACGGCCGGCGCCAGGTCGGGCACCACGGTCTCCGGCGCCGGCGAGTCCGACGAGCGCTTGTGCACCATCACCCAGCGCGCCCAGTCGATCACGACCTCGCCCCGCTGGTTGGTCGCGGTGGAGCGCACCCAGACGACGCCGGTGCGGCCGTTGGAGTTCTCCTTGAGCCCGATGACCTCCGAGCGGGTGCGCAGCGTGTCGCCCGGGACGACCGGCAGGTGGAAGCGGCACTCGGCGTAGCCGAGGTTGGCCACGGCGTTGAGCGAGACGTCCGGGACGGTCTTGCCGAAGGCGATGTGGAAGCCGATCAGCTCCTCGACCGGGTGCGGCGCGAGGCCGACCGACGCCGCGAGCTCGGCCGAGGACGGCACCGCGAAGCGCGTCGGGTAGATCGCGCCGTAGAGCGCCCGGTCCCCCTCGGTCACGGTGCGCGGGGTGGCGTGCTCGATCACCTGCCCCAGCGTGAAGTCCTCGAAGAAGTTGCCGGCGTTGGTCTTCATGGCCGACATCGTGCCGCAGCGGCGGCCCCGGGAGTGGCCGCGGTCACGTGGGATGCGTCACGGCGGGAGTCACCCCGCGTACGGGTACGCGCGTACGACCTCGCCGGACGGGGTGGTGCGGAGGTAGCCGCTCTCGCCGAAGGTGTTGCCGATGTAGATGTTGACGCTCGGGTCCTCGCCCTGCCACCGGTGGAGGACGACGTGGGTGAGCCGGCCGCGCTCGACGTCCAGGGACCTCCTCGCCGTGGCGATGTTGGCGAAGAGCGGCCGCACCCGGAGTGACCCGAGGTCCACGACCTCGGTGAGGCCGGTGACGGCGGCGGCCTGCGTGTCCCGGGTCCACTCGCCGTCCCAGGTCCAGCGCTCGAATCGCGGGCGCGTGCCCCGCACCGGGACCTGGACCCCCACCCGCGAGGGGTAGAACCCCACGTCGTACGCCTCGAGCGTGCCGAACTCGCGCTCGTACGCCCGGAGGAACTGGCGCACCTCGGGTGCCGTCATGGCGAACGCGGGCGCCTCAGCGACGTCCACCTCGGCCGGGACCGGCACGGCCTCGCCGGAGATCACGACGGTCGGCGACTCGTCGGAGCTCCCGGTGACGGAGAAGAGGGCCACCCCTGCTGCGCCGAGGAGCAGCAGCACGGCGATCGCGATCACGGCGACGGCCCCGCCGGCCACGAGCCCGGGTGCTCGCGGCGTGACGGAGGGCTCGCCACGAGGCGCAACCACGACGGGACGGTCCTGCAGGTCCCGGGTCAGCCCCTCGAGCTCGTCGAGCGTCTCGGCGGTCAGTGCCCGGGACACCCGGAGCTCGCGGTCCTGCTCGCCGAGCTGCCCGTCGACGTAGGCCGCTTCGATGATGTCGACGTAGCGCTCGCGGTCTGCGTCCTTGGCACGGAATCCCGCCATGCGCGGCAGTCTAGGGCTGCCTCAGCCCTCCGACTGCTTGCTGAAGGCCGCGTCGAAGGACTGGGCGGGCGGGTCGAAGTCCAGCGCCCGCAGCCGGGCCAGGGCCTCGGGGGCGCCGCGCAGCCGGTCCATCCCGGCGTCCTCCCACTCGACCGAGATCGGGCCGTCGTAGCCGATCGCGGTGAGCGTGCGGAAGCAGTCCTCCCACGGGATGTCGCCGTGCCCGGTGGACACGAAGGTCCAGCCGCGCCGCGGGTCGTCCCAGGGCAGGTGCGAGGAGAGGATGCCGTTGCGGCCGCCGCCCATCCGCATCCGGGTGTCCTTGCAGTCGACGTGGTAGATCCGGTCGGCGAAGTCGGTGATGAAGGCGACCGGGTCGATGCCCTGCCAGAGCATGTGGCTGGGGTCCCAGTTGATGCCGAAGGCGGGCCGGTTGTCGACGGCGTCGAGCGCGCGCCGGGTGGTCCAGTAGTCGTAGGCGATCTCGGAGGGGTGGACCTCGTGGGCGAAGCGCACGCCGCACTCGTCGAAGACGTCGAGGATCGGGTTCCAGCGGTCGGCGAAGTCCTGGTAGCCGGCCTCGATCCGCTCGGCGGGCACCGGCGGGAACATCGCGACGTACTGCCAGATGGAGGAGCCGGTGAAGCCCACGACGGTCTTCACACCGAGCTTCTGCGCGAGGCGGGCGGTCAGCTCCATCTCCTCGGCCGCGCGCCGGCGCACGCCCTCGGGGTCGCCGTCGCCCCACACCCGCTCGCGCACGATGGCCTGGTGGCGGAAGTCGATCGGGTCGTCGCAGATCGCCTGGCCGGTGAGGTGGTTGGAGATGGCGTGGAGCTGCAGGCCGTGCTTCTCGAGGATGCCGAGGCGCTCGGCGACGTACGCGTCGTCGTCCCAGCGCCAGGCGTCGAGGTGCTCGCCGGAGACGGCGACCTCGAGGCCGTCGTACCCCCACTCGGCGGCGAGGCGCGCCACCTCCTCGAGCGGCAGGTCGACCCACTGGCCGGTGAACAGGGTGAACGGACGACCCATCAGCTGTGCTCCATTCCGAGTCCGGTGTCGACACGCGTGCAGCTACCGCCCTGCGCGGAGCTGGCCTCGATCGCGGCCAGCACCCGCTGCACGGCGAGCCCGTCCTCGAAGGACGGCGTCGGCTCCTCCCCCGCGGCGAGCGCGGTGAGGAAGTCGGCGGCCTGGTTGGTGAACGTAGCGTCCCAGCCCAGCACGTGTCCCGGGGGCCACCAGCCGTCGATGTAGGGGTCGCCCGGCTCCGTGACGAGGTGGCGGGTGAAGCCGTCGCCCCCGTCGAGGCACACGTCGAGGTGGTTGAGCGACTCGAGGTCGAAGCGCAGCGCCCCCGCGCTGCCGTAGACCTCGATCCCGAGGGCGTTCTTGCGCGCCGTCGCCATGCGGGTCACCTCGAGGCTGACCACCGCACCGCCGCTCGTCCGCATCGTGCTCCACGCAGCGTCGTCGACGGTCACGTCCTCGGGGCCCGAGTCGCCGGTGCGCTGCGGCACGAAGGTGTGCGTGAGCGCGTTGACCTCGGTCACCTCCTGGCCGAGCAGGTAGCGGACCTGGTCGACCGCGTGCGAGGCGAGGTCGCCGAGCGCGCCCGACCCGGCGAGCTCGCGGCGCAGGCGCCACGTCATCGGCGCGTCCTCGTCGGCGAGCCAGTCCTGGAGGTAGGAGATGCGCACCTGGCGGACGTCGCCGATGCGACCGTCGGCCACGTGCCGGCGGGCGAGCGCCAGCGCGGGCACCCGGCGGTAGTTGAAGCCGACCATCGAGTGCACGCCCCGCTCACGGGCGGCGCGGGCGGTGGCGACCATCTTCTCGGCCTCGGCCATCGTGTTGGCGAGCGGCTTCTCGGCGATCACGTGCTTGCCCGCCTCGAGGGCGGCGATCGCGACCTCGGCGTGCAGGTGCCCGGGGACGCAGACGTCGACGATGTCGATGTCCTCGCGCTCGAGCACCTCGTGCCAGTCGGTCGCGGTCTCGGCCCAGCCGTACTGCTCGGCCGCGGCACCGACGGCGGCCGGGTCACGGCCGACCAGGACCTGCTGGCGTACGCCGGGTGCGCCGGGTCGGAGCGCGGCGACGTTGCGCCACGCGTGGGAGTGCGCCTTGCCCATGAAGGCGTAGCCGATGACGGCGACTCCCGGGGACCCGGCGGCGCCCGAGGCGCTGGGTGTGCTGGTCACGTGGATCTCCTGACGTGCGGTGGCAGTCGCTCAGGCGAGCGACCGGAGGAAGGACAAGCCGTCTCGGGCGAGCTCGTCCTGGGTGGGTGCCAGCGGTCGCCAGATGGAGGCGGCCGTGGCGATGGAGGCGTTGTCGGCGGTGAAGCTCTCGATGACCAGCGGGCCGGTGTAGCCGACCTCGTCGAGCGCCGCCACCAAGGCCGGCCAGTCGGTCTGGTCGCCGCCGGGAGCACCGCGGTCGCTGCCGCAGACCTGGACGTGGGCCAGGTGCGGCCCGGCGGCGCGGATCGCGTCGGCGCTGGAGCGTTCCTCGATGTTGAGGTGATAGCTGTCCAACGCCAGGCCGAGGCCCTCGCCGAGCAGCGGCCCGAGCGCGGCGAGCGCCTGGTCGACGGTGTTGACGAGGGAGGTCTCGTAGCGGTTCAGCGGCTCGACACCGAGGCGTACGCCCTGCGCGACCGCGTGGTCGACGACCGGCGCGAGGTGGGTGCGGAGGTCCTCGTACGCGGCCTGCCGCGCCTCGGCGTCCATCCGCCACACGCGTCCGGTGGCGGCGTAGAAGGGGCCGCACACCGAGCGCGCCCCGACGCCGGCGGCGAAGTCGATGCAGGCGCGGAGGTAGTCCTGCGTGGCGGCCACGCAGTCCGCGTCGACCAGGTCGCGCCCCGGCGCCATCGCTCCGACGACACAGGGGGTCAGCCCCGTCTCGGCGAGCACGTCGGCCACGTGGGCGGCGTCGAGGTCGCCCGCGTTCTCGAGGGGGAGCTCGACGGCGTCGAAGCCCATGCCCGCGATCCGGTGCAGCAGGTCGGCCACGCCCGCGTCGGTGAGCGGGGAGGTCCAGACCCACGTGTTCACGCCGATCTCTCGCATGCCTGTCGGTGTCCTTCCCGCTGGGCTGGGTGGGGTGGGTGGGGTGCGGTGGGGTGGGATCGGTGGGCCGGGCTCGCGGAGCCCGGCCCACCGAGCGGTGGTTCAGTGCCGGATCAGGGGATCTGGCGCTCCTGCCACACCTCGGGGTAGCCCGGCAGGTCCTCGCCGCCGAACTTGGCGTAGTGGCCGTCGGGCATGCCGTCGTTGGCCTCGAGGAAGTCACCGCGCTCGTCCTCGGTGATCGGGACCTGCGGCAGCACCCACTCCTTCGGGACCTCCTCGCCGGCCCAGATCTTCTCGAGGGCCAGGAGCGGGGTGCGCCACTGGAAGTTCGAGTAGACGGGGGCCAGACCGGTCAGGCCGGTCTCCTCCCACTTGCGCAGGAAGCTCATCTCGTCCTCACCGGTCATGACCGGCAGGTCCGCGCCGAAGTCCTCGAAGGCCTCGATCGCGGCGACGGCGCCGTCACCGGCGTCCATCCAGACGCCCTGCACCTCGCCCTTGTTGAGCTCGTCGGTGATGAAGGTCTTGATCTCGGTGGGGTCGGCACCGGTGAAGAAGTCGACCGCCTCGATGCCGTTCTCCTCGAAGATCTTCTCGGCGGCGGCCCAGCGCTGCTCGAGCACGTCGACGCCGGGCAGGATGCGCAGCGCGACGACCTTGTCCCCCTCCTCGAGGTTGTCCACGAGGAACTCGGCGGTGTCGATGCCCCACGCGAAACCACCGATCGGGTGGATGAAGGTGGTGGCGCAGTCGGTCTCGACGCCGCGGTCGAAGACCACGACGGGCTTGCCGGTCTCGCACGCCCGCTCGACCGCGTCGGTCATCGCCGCGGTGGAGTTGGGCGAGATGATGAAGGCGTCGCAGTTGCCCTCGGAGATGAAGTAGTCGATGTCGGCGATCTGGGTGTTGTCGTCGTCGCCGGCGTCACGGGTCTCCATCTCGGAGATGACACCCTCCTCCTGCAGGGCCTCGAGCTGCTGGTTCATGGTGATCCAGCCGGTCTGGCGCCACGGGTTGGAGATCGAGGCGTTGGCGAAGCAGGCCTTGCCCGCCTTGTTGGACTTGTAGTCGGCGGTGTCGGTCATCTCGCCGTCGATGTACTGCAGCCACGGCGTCTCGGCGTCGCCCTCGAACGTGGCCGAGCGCTGCTCGTACTGCTCGTCGTAGACGGCCTGGTCGAACCACTCCTGCTCACCGCCCTCGTCGGGGCTCTCCGAGGCGTCGGGCGACTCCGACGTCTCCGAGCTGTCGTCGGTCCCGGAACCGGAGTCCGTGGGGTCCTCGGTGCTGCAGGACGTGGCGAACACCCCGAGCAGCAGTGCCGAGGCCACGGCCATCGGCGCGCGGTGGATCTTTCGGCGCATCAGATTTCTCCTGTTTCAGTGCCCGAGCGGGCAGTGGTGGGTGATGGTGCGGGTGGAGCAGGTGGTGCGGGTGAGGTACGGGTGGGGCGCCGGCCGAGCGACCAGGCGCGACCGGCGGCCGCGACGGCGAGGATGATGATCACGCCCTGGACCGTCGGCCTCCAGGTCGATTCGATCTCCTGGAAGTTGAGGAACGAGAAGAGCAGCTCGAGCGCGAAGGCACCCGCTGCGGCGGACAGCAGCCAGCCGCGGCCGCCTCCGAGGACCACGCCGCCGAGCACGACGGCGGTGATCGCCTGGAACTCGTAGCCCGCCCCGACCGACGGGTGCACGCCGGCGTAGCCGACCAGCAGGATGCCGGCGACGGTGGCCGAGAGCGAGGAGAGCATGAAGGCCCGGGTCTTGACCCACCACACGTGCGCCCCGGCAAGCGAGGCGGCGTCGGGGTTGTCGCCGGTGGCGATGATCGTGCGCCCGAACGGCGAGCGCATCAGCCACACGCCCCCGGCCATGATCAGCACGAGGATGATCACGGGGTAGGGCAGCACCTCGAGCACGGGCACGTCCTGGATGCCGCCACGGCCGATCTCGCGGAAGGTGTCGACCGGGTTGCCGGTGGCCGCGCCGCCCGTCAGGAACCGGACGAGGCCGCCGAGGGCCAGCATGGTTCCGAGCGTGACGATGAAGCTCGGCACCCGCAGCAGCGTCGTGCCGAGGCCGTTGACCAGGCCGACGACGGCGCCGACGGCGAACATGAGCGCGAGCGCCGGCAGGACCCGGCTCTCGTCGTCGCCGATGTAGTTGCCGGCGATGACGACCTGCGTCGCGATCACCGCACCCATCGAGAGGTCGAACTCGCCGGAGACGATCACGTAGTACTGGCCCATCGCGGCGATCGCGATCGGTGCGGTGCGCCCGATGAACCGGATCAGCTGAGGCGGCTCCCCGAACGACGGGTTGGCCGAGACGACGGCGATGAAGAGGATCGCGGCGAGGATGAAGACGGCGCCCCCGGGGGTCACGGCCCCGCGCAGCAGCCGCTGGACCACCGACCCCTCGGTGAGCGGGAGCGTACGGCCGGCCGTGCTCGCCGAGCCGGCGGCGGGGCCGTTGGCGGGGCTGGTGGCGGGGCTGGTGGCGCTCATGCCGACTCCCCCTTCGTGGACGGGCCCGTCGCGGACGGGACGTGGAGGACCGGTCTGGAGGCACCGAAGCGCGGAGGGCGGCGTACGACGCTGCGCCGGGCGTAGACGGCGACGGCCAGCACGATCACCAGGCCGCGCACGAAGTCCTTGAGGAACGGGTTGACCTGCATCACGCCCATGACGTTGTCGAGGACGGCGAAGATCGCGACGCCGCCGATCGTGCCCACGACGCTGCCCTTGCCGCCGGCGAGCAGGGTGCCGCCGAGGACGACGGCCGCGATGGACAGCAGGTCGTACCGCCCCTGCGAGCCGATCGTCGGCGACCCGACCCCGGTGCGGGAGAGCAGCAGGAGCGCGGCGAGCCCGGCGAGGACGGAGCACAGCACGTGGGCGGACACGACGGGCAGCGCGATGCGCACGCCCGACATGCGGGCCACGTCGCGGTTGCCGCCGATCGCGTAGACGTGGTGGCCCAGCCGCGTGTAGCGGAGCAGGAGCGTCACCAGCAGCGCGCAGACGAGCAGGATCACGAACGCGGTGGGGATCCACCCCGCGATGCCGCTGCGGCCGAGCAGCCTCAGGTCGGGGGCGGCGGCACCGTGGCTGCCCTGGTAGTTGGTGCCGAGGTAGCCGCTGACGACCAGTCCGATGCCGAGGCTGGCGATGAAGCCGTGCACGTGCAGGAGGCTGACCAGCAGGCCCATCACGAGGCCGATCACGGCGCACAGGGCCAGGGTGTTGAAGGTCGCGGCCGCGATGTTGCCGTCCAGCCCCTTCATCCCGCCGGCGGCGATGACCGTCGCGAGGCTCACGACGTAGGGCACCGACAGGTCGAGGCTGCCGACCAGGATCACCAGCGTCTGGCCGATCGCGATGAGGCCGAGCACGCTCATCGCGGTGAGGATCGCCCAGACGTTGCCCTGGCTGAAGAAGTTGCGCCCCTCCACGGCCGTCAGCACGACGGAGGCGGCGATGACGCCGACCAGCACGAGGTAGATCAGCGCGGTCGAGTCGAGGCGCTTGACCCCCGCCGGCCGCGCGGCGCGGCGCCGGCGTACGGACTGCTGCGGCTCGGTGGAGGTCGGGGTCGCGGTGCTCATGCCGCCTCCTCGCTCGTCGCTCCGGTGGCCATGGCGAGCACGGCCTCCTCGGTGGCGCCCGCCGGCAGCTCGCCGGCGAGGGTGCCGTCGCGCATCACCAGGATGCGGTCGGACATCCCGATGACCTCGGGCAGCTCGCTGGAGACCATCAGCACGGCCACGCCCTGGCGCGTCAGCTCGCGCATCAGCTCGTAGACGCGGTGCTTGGCGCCGACGTCGATGCCGCGGGTGGGCTCGTCCATCAGCACCACCAGCGGGTCGATGCTCAGCCAGCGGGCGAGCACCACCTTCTGCTGGTTGCCGCCGGACAGGAACTGCACCTCCTGGCCGAGGCTGGCCGCCGCGACGTCGAGGCCCGACAGCACGCCCGGCATCTCGCGGCGTGCCGTGCCGGTGCGGCGCGGGAAGACCGACCGGACGACGCCGAGGGCGTTGTCGAGGATCGACTGGTTGAGGGCGAGCCCCTTGGCCTTGCGGTCCTCGGTGATGAAGGCGAGACGGGCGCGTACGCCCTGCCGCGGGCTGCTGACCGTGAGCGGCGCACCGTCAAGCGTGATGCTGCCGCGGGCGACCGGGTGTACGCCGAAGACCGTCTCGAGCAGCTCGGTGCGACCCGAGCCCTGCAGGCCCGCGATGCCGACGATCTCGCCGGCGCGCACCTCGAGCGAGACGTCGTCGACGTAGCCGTTGCCGACCCCCGACAGCGCGAGCCGCACGTCGCCGACCTGCACGTCAGCGGGCTTCTCCGGGAAGTACGTCGTCAGCGGCCGGCCCACCATGAGGCGCACGAGCTCGGCCTCGGAGAGCTCGTCTGCAGGCCGGGTCGCGACGTGCTGGCCGTCCTTGAGGACGGTGATCGTCCGGCAGAGGTCGAAGATCTCCTTGAGCCGGTGCGAGACGTAGACGATCGCCACGCCGCGGTCGGTGAGTCGCCGGATGATCGCGTAGAGGAGCTCGACCTCGTGGTCGGCGAGCGCCGCGGTGGGCTCGTCCATCTGGATGACCTTGGCGTCGAAGCTGACCGCCTTGGCGATCTCGACGATCTGCTGCTCGGCGACCGAGAGGCTGCGCACGAGCGCGCCCGCCTTGAGACCGGCGACCCCGAGGCCCGCGAGCAGCTCGTCGGTGTCGCGTCGCATCCGGGCGGTGTCGACCGGGCCGACCCTGCCGAAGCGGCGCGGCTCGCGCCCGAGCCAGATGTTCTCGGCGATCGTGCGCTCGAGCAGGAGGTTGAACTCCTGGAAGACCGTGGACACGCCCGCGCGCTGCGCCTGCACCGGGTGGCTGAAGGAGACCTCCTGGCCGTCGACGACGATCGTGCCGCCGTCGGGGGTGTAGACGCCGGCGAGCATCTTCATCAGGGTCGACTTGCCGGCCCCGTTCTCGCCGACGAGGCCGTGCACCTCGCCCGCACGCAGGGTCAGGTCGAGCCCGTCCAGCACGGTGTTGCCGAAGAAGCTCTTGGTCATCGCGGTCGCGACGAGGGCGTTCTCAGTGGAGTGGTTCGGGGGCACGGCGTCACTGTGGCATGTGTCACGGGCTTTTGTCGAGCACCTCTCAAAAGTCTCAGCCCTAGCGTGCAAAGTCGTGCATGTGCTTGACTCCGGCCGTGCGAACCGGCGAGCTCTTCGATCTCCTCCGTGACGGAAGGCCCTGGACCCGTGCCCAGCTGGCCGAGGCGACGGGCCTGGCCCGCTCCACGATCACGGCCCGGATCGACACCCTGATGCGGCTCGGGCTGGTCGCACCGTTCGGCGGTGCCCGCTCCACCGGCGGCCGTCCACCCGCCCTCTTCGCGCTCAACCCGACCGCCAAGCTCGTCGTCGGCGTCGACATCGGCGCGACCCACGCGACCGCTGCGCTGACGGACCTCAACGGCTCGATCCTCGGCGAGACCGACGCCCGCATCGCGGTGGCCGACGGCCCCGAGGCGGTCCTGTCGTGGGTGGTGGACTCCGTCCGCGACCTCGTGGCCGCAAGCGAGCGGCCGATCGAGGACCTCGCGGCGATCGGCATCGGCCTGCCGGGCCCGGTCGAGCACTCCACCGGTCGCCCCATCAACCCGCCGATCATGCCCGGCTGGGACCGCTTCGACGTGCCGGCCTACCTGCAGGAGCAGTACCCGGTCCCGGTCCTGGTCGACAACGACGTCAACATCATGGCCCTCGGCGAGCGCCGCGGGCACCTGCGCGACGTCGACGACCTCGTGCTGATCAAGGTCGCCACCGGCATCGGCGCCGGCATCGTGTCCGGCGGCGTGCTCCAGCGAGGCGCCCAGGGCACGGCGGGCGACCTCGGGCACGTACGGGTGCCGGGGGCCGACGACGTCCTGTGCCGGTGCGGCAACAGCGGGTGCCTCGAGGCCGTCGCGGCCGGGCCCGCGCTCGCGGCAGCCGTCCGTGCGCAGGGCGAGGAGGCCCAGACCGGCGGCGACGTGGTCGAGCTCGTACGCGCCGGGAGCCGGCCGGCGATGGCGGTCGTGCGCCAGGCCGGACGAGACATCGGCGAGGTCGTCGCGACGATGGTCAACCTGATCAACCCGTCGGTCGTGGTGATCGGCGGCCAGGTGGCCGGGGCGGGCGAGCACCTGCTCGCCGGGATCCGCGAGTCGGTCTACCAGCGCTCCCTGCCGCTGGCCACCGAGCACCTGCGCATCGTCACCTCACGGGCCGGCGGGGAGGCGGCGGTGCTGGGCGCGTCCGCCCTCGCCATCGAGCACGTCCTGTCCCCCGAGGTCGTCGAGGCCGCCAGCGAGGCGCTGGCCGCCGCCGACGCCGCCGCGGAGGCGTCCGGCGCCTAGCTGGGCATCACACCTGGCGCAGCCGGTAGTCCTTGAGCAGGCTGCGGCCGATGATCATCTTCTGGATGTCGGACGTGCCCTCGCCGATGAGCATGAACTTGACCTCGCGCATCAGCCGCTCGATCTCGTACTCCTTGGAGTAGCCGTAGCCGCCGTGGATGCGGAACGAGTCCTCGACGACCTCGTTGGCGTACTCGCTCGCGACCATCTTGGCCATGCCGGCCTCGACGTCCATGCGCTGGCCGGTGTCCTTGAGGCGCGCGGCCTTGACCATCATCGTGTGGGCGACCTCGACCTTGGTGGCCATCTCCGCGAGGCGGAACAGCACCGCCTGGTGCTCGGCGATCGCCTTGCCGAAGGTCTTGCGCTGCTGGGCGTAGGCGATGCCGAGCTCGAAGCCCCGCCATGCCAGGCCGCAGGCGCGGGCGGCGACGTTGACGCGGCCGACCTCGACGCCGTCCATCATCTGGAAGAAGCCCTTGCCGGGCTCCCCGCCCAGGACCTGGTCGGCGGCGATCCGGTGGCCCTCGAGGATGAGCTCGGTGGTCTCGACGCCCTTGTAGCCCATCTTGTCGATCTTGCCCGGGACGGTGACGCCCTGGGCGGTCTCGCCGAAGCCGGCCTCCTTCTCCACCAGGAACGTCGTCATGTTCTTGTAGACCGAGTCGGCGCCCTCGTCGGTCTTCGTCAGCACCGCGACCAGGGTCGAGGTGGCGCCGTTGGTCAGCCACATCTTCTGGCCGGTGATCGAGTAGCTGCCGTCGTCCTGGCGGGTCGCCTTGGTCGACACCGCCGAGACGTCGGAGCCCAGGCCGGGCTCGGACATCGAGAACGCACCGCGCACCTCGCCGGTCGCCATCCGCGGGAGGTACTTCTGCTTCTGCTCGTCCGTGCCGTGCTGGATCAGCATGTAGGCCACGATGAAGTGGGTGTTGATCACGCCGGAGACGCTCATCCAGCCGCGCGCGATCTCCTCGACCACGAGGGCGTACGTCAGCAGGGACTCCCCCAGACCGCCGAACTCCTCGGGGATCGTCAGGCCGAACACACCGAGCTCCTTGAGCCCGTCGATGATCTCCTGCGGGTACTCGTCGGCGTGCTCGAGCTCCTGCGCGACCGGGATGATCTGCTCGTCCACGAACTGACGCACGGCCTTGAGGATCTCGGTCTGGTCCTCGGAGAGGCCGTCGGTCTGGCAGAGGCGGGGCATGTGGTGGCTCCTGGGCGCTCGCGGCTGGATCGGTCGGAGTCTAGTTATCGGGCGTTCACCTGGGCAGGGGCGCGACCCGAGACTGATGTCACACGCAGCACCCCGACCACACGCGCGAGCCGACCACCTCCGGCGGACGCCTGCTGCGTGAGAGACTGGAGTGCATGCGACTCACCCGTGTGATCGGACCAGCCCTCGGAGCCTCCCTCGTCCTGCTCACCGCAGCGTGCGGGGATGACGCGGACACACCGGACACCGGTGTGGACCCGTCCGCGGAGACGAGCTCGGAGTCGCCCTCGGAGACGCCGTCGGAGACCGCGTCCGCTCCGCCGGTCGAGCCCGTCGACTTCGGCGACGAGCCCGCCGTGGAGGAGTCCTACGAGCGCGCGGCGCTGAAGGCCACCAGCCAGGACCTCATCACCATGGTGCCGAGCGTCCTGCCGGACGGCTGGACGACGGTCGGCGGCGGCTACCAGCCCGACCCGCAGTGGTGGCGCATGGAGTTCACCGCGCCGACCGGCGACGTGGTGCTCGACCAGATGCCCGGCACCGCCGACGAGGCCCTCGGGAAGATGTCCGGCCTCACCCCCGTCGACGACGTGGACCTGTCCGACTGGGGCACCGGCGCGTGGTCCGCGTGGGACCACGAGGGCGCGAGCGTGCTGGCCTACGACCTCAAGGGGAGCACGGTCGTGCTCCAGGGTCCCGACCTCGAGACCGTCCGCGGCCTCGCCGAGTCCCTCCTGCCGGCCGACGACGCCGGCGAGCAGGAGGGCTGAGCGCCAGCGCTCAGTCGTTCTCCCAGGTCGGGCCCGCCCCGCGGAGGCCGTCGGGCTCGATCGTCACGACCGGGTCCGTGCCGACGCGGCGGCCGTTGACCATCTTCCACTCCGAGTACGTCGTGGTGTAGGCGTCGCGGCTGAAGGGCTTCTTCCACATCAGGTTGAAGTTCTTCATGTAGTCCTGCACCACGCCGCGGCCGTGCATGGTGAAGAGGATCTCGTCCTGCGGGGTGCCCAGGCTGGACCAGTTGGTCGAGCCGGTCCACACCATGCGGCTGTCGGCACCCTGGTACATGCCGCGCAGCACGAAGTACTTGTGGTGGGTGTAGCGCTCGATGTTCTCCGGCATGTTGTCGATCTCGGGGTCACCCGTCGGCACGTCGTCCGCCAGGTTGAAGCCGGTGGAGCGCAGCGGCACGCGCCCCCGCGCGGTCGGCGCGCCGATGTGCTGCTTGGTGTGGAAGCCCATCAGGCCGTAGTTGACGCGCAGGTTGCAGCCCGCGGCGTACAGCTCGCGCAGCTTGTCGGCGATGTAGTTGCCGCGCTTGCCGCGCATCGAGTGCATCGACAGCGCGAGCTGGGTGCGTCGCTGCACGCCGGTCGCGTCGGTGTAGACGCAGGTGATGTTGTTGAGGATGTCGAGGATGACGTCGTTGGTCGGCGTCGTGTACCGCGGGAAGACCACGGTGTGGTACTTCTGCATGTCGCCGGCCGGGCAGTCGAGGCCGTTCTCGCAGAAGTTGTAGGTCGCACGCCGCTTGTCCCAGTCCGGGCGCATGTCGTTGAACAGCCCGATGAACTGGTCGTAGAGCGTCTTCTTGCCCTTGGTGGTCCAGAGGTCGTTCCACTGCCAGCGCACGGCGTTGAGCGTCATGTTGTAGGAGCCGAGCATGACGACGTTGCGGTTCCGGCCGGTGCGGCTGAACAGGTAGAACTTGCTGTGCAGGTTGTTGTACTCGTTCTTGTCAGCACGACAGCCGGACACGCAGCGCTTGAGGAAGCTCGACTTCTTGGTGTTGTTGCCGAGCACCTTCTGGATCCGCGTCTGCGCGCTCGGGACCAGGTGGTCGTTGAGCAGGACCTTGACCTTGACGCCGCGCTTCTTGGCGCGGATCAGCTCGTCGGCGAAGACCTGCCGGTCGAGCGAGTAGGCGGAGATGGTGATCTTCTCGCCCTTGGGCGTGTTGCGGATGGCACGCAGGACGTGGCGCTCGATGACGAAGCGGTCCTTGGGGATCATCGGGTTGTTGAACTTCGGCCCGACGGGGACCTTCCACTTCTTGTTGGGCTTGCCGGGCTTGCGCGCCGACGGCGCGGCCGCGGGCTGCGCCGAGGTGGCCGCTGCCGGGGCGGCGGCGGCCGCGCCGGCCGACACGGAGGCGGTCGCGGCCGGAGCAGCGAGCGAGGCGGCCAGCCCGAGGGCGGCGAGAAGGGCAATGGACTTGGAACGCACAACAACTCCTACGTGGCACCCGGCGGCGCCCGGATCAGAGATTCCCCCGACGGCGTGGCGGCACATCACCTGTGCTCGCGCGGACGTCGGCCACGATATCAGCGACGAGTCGGGCAGCCGATTCGAGAAGCTCGGCGTGTGTCACCGTGTCGGGCTCGCGCCCGCCGCCCCGTACGGGTGCCTCCCCCGCCAGGGCGGCCAGGTCGCCGAGGACGTGGAAGCCGCGCTCGGCGATCAGGCCGGCGGCCGCGCGGTCCAGCTCGGCGAAGCGGGCGAGGTACTGCTCGGGCATCCCGCCGCGCTCCCGTGGCTGGCGGGCGAGCAGGTCCTCGGCGAGGTAGCCCCGGATCCACACCCCGCGCTCCTGCGCCGAGTAGCGCGGCAGGTGCTGGTTGACCATCCGCAGGGTCTCGATCTGGACGATCCCCAGCGCCGGGTTGACCGCGTCGTCGGGAGCGGCGTACGCGTCGGGGTCGAGGCCGAGCACCTCGGCGAAGTGCCGCCAGTGGAGGTCGCGCGCCTGGCCCGCGCCGGGCATCACGAGGACGTGCACGCGATCGCCGGGCAGGTCGGGGGTCCAGCGCTCGAGGACCCCGGCGAGGTCCCAGGTGCGCATGCTGAACTCCGGCCCGCCGGCCGGCTGGCCCGCCATGACGGCGTCGAGGTCGACGGTGCCGCCGTTCTTGACCGACTCCTGCCAGCCCGCCGACACCACGCTGGCGGCGTCACGGGCGGTGACGACGAGGTGCACCTCGGCATCGGGGAAGCTCGCGATCGCGCGGGACGCCTGCTCCGCGGACGCCCCACAGAGGAACTCGTGGGTGATCAGCACGTCACCCGCGTGCGCCGACGCCTCGTCGACCAGCCGCCGCCACGCGCCGGGGGCGTCGGCGTGCCGCTTGGCGAGCCGGGGTCGCTCCTGCAGGTCGAGCGCCGCCCAGAGGTGCTCGCGGTGGCCGAAGCCGGGCACGAGCAGGCCGGCCCTGCGCAGCCCGTCCTTGTTGCCCCACACGACCTGCTGGAGGTAGGTCGTGCCGGTCTTGGGCAGACCGATGTGGAGGAACACCCGGCGGGGTCCGCCGTCGTGCCGCGAGCCTGGGCTCAAGAGAAGTCCCCGCGGTACTTCCCGAGCAGCTCCTCCAGCCTCTCCTCGTCGCGCGCGGCCACCGGCAGCAGCAGCTCGGTCACCACGTCGGTGAGCTCGGCGAGGCGGACGTTGAGGGCGCGGTTCTCCTGGACGGCCTCCTCGAGTGCCGCGACGCGCTTCTCGAGGTCGCCGCCCGCGGCTCCGTGACGGCCGGCCCACCTGTTGCCGAGTCCGAACATGTCTGCTCCCACCTCACGCGTTCCAGTCGATGATCAAGCGGCACACCTGCGAGCTCCCGGGGTCGGAGGACACGCGGGTGCGGACGTCCTCCAGGACCCGGCCGCCCGACTCCGCCACCTCGGCGAGGACGACCGCGGGGTCGAGGGCCTTGCGGGCACCGGTGCGGCGAGCGTAGCCGTCGCGGCCCTTGTCGCTGAGGAACTGCACGTGCAGGGTGCCGGTCGTCCCTGCGAGCACCATCCGCGAGGAGCGCAGCAGGTTCATCCGGCCGCGATGGCCGAGCCGCTCCACGACGTGGACGCAACCGACGGCGCGCGGGCCTGGCATCCGCGCGATCCACGCCGGGACGGCGAGGACGTGGCGCAGCTCGAGGAGGTTGAAGAGCTGGAAGGTCGCGCGCGGGTCGTCGGCGCGCCGCTGTGCCTCGGCCTCGTAGGCGTACGGCTGGAAGTCCAGCCCGACCGCGGAGACGCCGCGGTCGGCGAACCAGGCCACGTCGGCACCGCGACCGCACCCGATGTCGACGTACGTCGCGAGGTCGGGGTGGCGCTCGGCGACCTGCCGCGCCACCTCGGACACGGTGGGCTCGTGGTGGGCGGTGCGCTTGTGGTAGCCGTGCCAGCCGGCGCGACCCGTACGCATCCCGCGGAACCAGCCGTTGAAGAGCTCGATGGTGCTCGCCGGGGTGGTGAACTTGTAGGCCGGGTCGGGCACCCGCCACCGGGGGCCGTAGGTCGCGGTGAGGAACTTGTCGGCGTTGGCCGGCACCGGGAACTCGCGCCCCTCGAGCGAGGCCGTGCCCAGGGGGTAGATCCACTCGCGCTCGAACGGCACGGCGATCTCGCCCATCAGGTAGAGGGTGCCCTCGCGCATGAACCCGCCGAACACGTCGAGACCCCGGTCGAGGCCGTCGCTCTCCTCGACGTGCACCTTGAGCGCGATGGCGGAGTAGCGGGTGACGCGGTAGCCCATGTCGGTGAGCGCCCGCTGGATGCGGAAGGACTCGCGGATGACGTCGACCGGGTGGTCGTGGGTGCTGACGTAGCCGAGGTCGGCGTCGCTGTCGTGGCCGATCAGCCCGCCGTCGCGGATCGCACCCAGGGCGGTGCCGTAGGCGAGGAACGCGTCGAGCCCCACCTGGCGCAGCGCCCCGAGCACCTCGTCGATGGCGTCGAGCAGGGGCTCGACGTGCGCGGC
>JAESGW010000601.1_pt1 | contig 23379 bp, 20 predicted proteins | sample 9269791 | NCBI WGS metagenome assembly JAESGW01 (sample SAMN16773120, study PRJNA677053) | algae metagenome | isolation source: Aphanocapsa lilacina HA4352-LM1 and co-occurring heterotrophs from near cave... | place: USA: Maniniholo cave, near Haena, Kauai, HI | collected 2009-07-28 | reverse complement strand
CCGGCTCCATCGGCCTGTCGACCGGCAGCTTCTACCCGCCCGCGGTGAAGGCCACGACCGAGGAGATCATCGAGGTGGGGCGCCCGCTCACGTCGCGCAAGGCGCTCTACGTGACCCACATGCGCGACGAGGCCGACCGGGTGATGGAATCGCTCGAGGAGACCTTCGCCATCGGCCGCGCGCTCGACATCCCGGTGGTGGTGTCGCACCACAAGGTGCAGAACGTGCAGAACCACGGCAAGACCAAGGTCACGCTGCCCTTCATCCAGGAGGCGATGAAGCACCAGTGCATCGGCCTCGATTGCTATCCCTACACGGCCGGCTCGACCATGATCCGCACCGACCGCGGCATGATGGACGGCCGCGTGCTGATCGCCTCGAGCGTGCCGCATCCCGAATGCGCGGGCCGCGACCTCAAGGACATCGCGGCCGACTGGGGCGTGTCGGGCGAGGAAGCTGCGAAGCGGCTGCAGCCCGGCAGCGCGATCTATTTCATGATGGACGAGGACGACGTGCAGCGCATCCTCGCCTTCGACGAGACCATGATCGGCTCCGACGGCATTCCGCTCGGCGAGAAGCCGCACCCGCGGCTGTGGGGCACCTTCCCGCGCGTGCTGGGCCACTACAGCCGCGACGTCGGCCTGTTCCCGCTCGAGACCGCCGTGTGGAAGATGACCGGCCTCACGGCACGCAATTTCGGCCTGCACGAGCGCGGCACGCTCAAGCCCGGCCACCACGCGGACGTGGTGGTGTTCGATGCGAAGACCGTGCGCGACACCGCGAACTACCAGGAGCCGACACAGGCGGCCGAAGGCATCGAGGCAGTGATCGTGAATGGCGCGCTGACCTGGCGCGATGGGGCGCACAGCGGTGCGCGCAACGGGCAGGTGATCGTGCGGCAGACGAGCTGACGCCGGGGGCAGCTCTCAACGCGCGTCGTGCGAATGGATCTGCAGCGCTTCGAGGAAGCGCGAGACCATGTTGTAGGCCGCGACCGTCGCCGTGAGTTCCACCAGCTGCCGCGGCTCGAACTGCGCCGACACCGCGGCGAAGATCGCATCGGGCACCTGCACGTGGAGCGTCATGGCGTCGGCATAGGCCAGCACCGCGCGCTCGCGTTCGCTGAACAGGTCGCTTTGCGCCCAGTCCGCCAGCGCATCGAGCTGCGGCTGCGACATGCCTTCCTTCAGCGCGATCGGCGCGTGCTGGTCCGCTTCGTAGGGCGCGTGGTTGAGCTGCGCCACGCGCATGATGACCATCTCGCGCAGCGCGCCGGGCAGCGAGGACTTCTGCCGGATCGCGGTCAGGTAGTGGAGCCAGCCTTCGGCCACGGGCGGGCTGTTGAGCAGCATGCGATAGAGATGCAGCACCTCGCCGCGCTCGGCGACGATGCGATCCGCCAGCGGCTTGACGGCGGGGTTCTGGCTGTCCGCGTAGGGGATCCGGGCCATGGGGTGTTCCTTTCTTCGGGGATCGGGTTCAGTCGCTGGTGACGATCCTGCGCTTGACCAGGTCGTTCATGACTTCGGCGTCTCTTTTCACGCGCTGCGCGAACTGCTCGGGCGTGCCGTTCACGATGTCGTAGGCGTTCTCGGCGAAGCGCTTCTCCACCTGCGGATCGTGCATCGTCTCGCGCACGGCCTTGAGGATCTTCTGGCGCACCTCGGCCGGCATCCCCGGCGGCGCGACGATGCCGATCCAGGTGGGGTATTCGAAACCCGGGATCAGCTCGTTCATCGCCGGCACGTCGGGCAGCATCGCCGAGCGCCGCGGCGAGCTCACGGCCAGCGCCCGGACCTTGCCGGCCTTGATCTGCGGCAGCATCACCGACAGGCCCGCGAACGCGTAGTCGATGTGGCCGCCCAGCATGTCGGTGAGCAGCGGGCCCGCGCCCTTGTAGGGCACGTGCTCGGTGCGCAGCCCCTTGGCCAGCGAGAGCTGCGCGCTGTTCACGTGCCCGGCCGAGGCGGTGCCCGCGGAGCCGTAGGAACTCTTGGGGTTGGCCTTGAGGTAGGTCACCAGTTCGTCGAAGTTCTTCGCCGGCAGGTCGTTGCGCGTGACCAGCACCTGCGGCGTGGTGACGAGCAGGCTCAGGTAGTCGAAGTCCTTGAAGGTGTCGAAGGGCAGGTTCTTCACCGTGAGGTGGTTCACCGCCTGCGAATCGAGCGCGAGCATGAGGGTGTAGCCGTCGGGCTTGGCACGATGCAGGTCGCCCGCGCCCAGCGAACCGCTGGCGCCGGGCTTGTTGTCGATCACCAGCGTCTGGCCCAGCTTCTCGCCCAGGGTGTTGCCGATGATGCGTGCCGTCTGGTCGACCGCGCCGCCCGGAGCGAAGGGCACGATGAGGCGGATGGGCTGGCGGGGATAGCCCTGCGCGTGGGCGGCCGGCATCAGTGCAGCCGCTGCCGTCGCGACTGCGCAAGCCAATAGAAGTCGTCGCCCGGTCTCGAGCATGTATGTCTCCTGGTTTTTGGGGGAAGCGATGGAAAGCGAACGGGCCGTCAGCGCGTGGCCGCGACCAGGCCGCCGTCGACGACGATCTCGGTGCCGGTCACGTAGCGGCTTTCGTCCGCCACGAGGAACAGCACCGCGTGCGCCGTGTCCCAGCCGGTGCCCATGTGCTTCATGGGGACCTGGTTGTTGCGGTGGTCGATGAAGCCCTGCGTGTCGCCCTTCGCGTACTTCGCCGCCAGCCCTTCGATGAGCGGCGTGTGCATCAGCCCCGGCACCACGCAGTTGAGCCGGATGCCTTCGGGCGCATGGATGACCGCCGAGGTGTGCGTGAACTGCAGCAGCCCCGCCTTGGCCGCGGCATAGGCGACCTGCGGCTTGCCGATGTAGCGCAGGCCGGCCACGGACGCCACGCTGACGATGGCGCCGCCGCCCTGCGCGCGCATGTGCGGGATGACGTGCTTGCAGCCGAGGAACGCGCTCTTGAGGTTGACCTGGATCTGCGCGTCCCACACCGCCTCGTCCATGTCGACGGGACCGCCGGGCTGCGAGACGCCGACGTTGTTGACCAGGATGTCGATGCGCCCGAAGCGCTGGATGCAGGCGGCCACCGCCTGCTCGACCTGCGCGGACTGGGTGGCATCGCAGGCCTGGACCTCGGCCTCGCCGCCCTCGGCCACGACCAGGGCACGCGTGGCCTCGGCGTTGGCCAGCACGAGGTCGGTGCCGAACACCTTCGCGCCCTGCCGCGCGAGCAGCACCGCGGTGGCGCGCCCATTGCCCCAGCCATCGGCCACGGCGCCGCAGCCCATGACCAGCGCTACTTTTCCCTTCAGATCCAGCACCTTGTCGTCTCCTTCGATTTGCGTGTGCGGCGATCGTAGGAAGATCCGATTTATCTTTGAAATTCTTTCTATCTATCGATTTATAGAATCAAGGAATGAATATCTCCCCGCGCCAGTTGCGCCTGTTCCTCGCGCTCAGCGAATCGCTGAACTTCAGCAAGACCGCGGAGCAGCTGTTCATGACGCAGCCCTCGCTGAGCAAGGCGATCCGCGATCTCGAGGAGGCGCTGGGCCTGGTGCTGTTCGAGCGCACCACGCGCAGCGTGCATCTCACCGCGAGCGGCACGCGGCTGGCCAGCATGGCGCGCAGCGTGATCGGGGAATTCGACAGCGGCCTCGAACGCATGCGCACATCGGCCGAGCAGGAGGCGCAGCAGCTGAGCATCGCCTCGCTGCCGTCGCTGGCCAGCGTGATCCTTCCCGCCACCTGCGGCGCGCTCGAGCGGCGCTTCGCGCAGCCGCGCATCGCCATCCACGACTGCTCCAACAGCGCGAGCATCCAGCGGCTGCTGAACTACCAGGTGGATTTCGCGCTGGCGTCCGTCATGCCCTCGCACCCGGAGCTGCAATACGAGGAACTGCTGCGCGACCAGTTCGTGCTGCTGTCGTGCGGCGCCTGGCGCCAGCGCATCGCCGACGAGGTCATGCTCGACGAACTGCTGCGGCTGCCGGTCATCAGCATGACCGACGCCAGCACCGCGATGCGCTACATCAGCGCCGCCTTCCTGCAGCGCGGCGTGGAGTTCCGGCCGAAGATGCAGCTCGACCAGGTCGGCACGATCGCGGGCTTCCTCAAGGAAGGGCTGGGCGTTGCCGTGCTGCCCTATCTGGGCATGATGCCGATGGTGAGCCTGCGGGGAATGAAGATCTCGTCGATTTCAGACGGGCCGCTGCGCTCGGTCGGGATGGTCACGCGCAGGCAGGGCGGCACGTCGGCGATCGCGCGGGCGGCGATGGAGGAGATCCGCAAGGTGGTGGGCGCCTTGATGGAGAAGCACCAGGGCTGGCTGCATCCCGCATCGGCCTAGCGAGCGGGCCCCGGGAGAGGCGCCCTCAGTCGGGCGCGTTCATCACGCGATCGAATTCCTCGTCGGCCGGCACGTTGTCGGCATCGAGCTCGCTGGCATCGGTGAGGTCGATGCCGGTTTCCTCGGACAGGGAATCGGCGGCCTCGGCGTCGATGGCATCGAAGTCGTCCTCGGGCAGGCCGTCGGCATCGAGGTCCTCGTCGACTTCCTCGGGGATCGGCGCGGGGCGCGCGCTGGTGGCGGCGGCACGGGTGGTCATGGTCGTTTCCTCACGTTTTCTCACGGATGGCAGGACGAAGCAGGCCCCTATGTTGCGCCGATTTCGCGTCATCCGGAAGTCGGCGCGGGTGACCGGAGGTATCGCCCGCGCCCGCACCTGTGCAAACGATCAGTTCTTCGCCGCGTCCTTGTTCGCCGCTGACTTGGCCTCGCCTTCGTGCGCGTGGTCGTGGTCGTGCCCTTCCTCGTGCGCATGCGCGGCGTGGTTGTGCCCGTGGTCGTGGCCATGCTCGCCGCTGTGCGCGAGCCGGCTCACGCCCGTGACCAGCGCGATGCCCGCGATCAGCCAGGCGATCTGCCCGAGGGTCTGGCGCATCGGCAGGCGCTTCTGCAGTTGCGGGATCAGGTCGGCCAGCGCGACGTAGACGAAGCTGCTGCCGGCCAGCACGAGGAAGTACGGCAGCCAGCCATGCAACTGGTCGACCAGCCACCAGCCCGCGATGCCGCCGAGCATGGTCATGGTGCCGGCCAGCGACACCTTCACGAGCGCGGCGCGCTGGTTGGCCGAGCTCTGGCGCAGCACCACGAGGTCGCCGATGTGGTGCGGCACCTCGTGCGCGAGCACCGCGAGGGCGGCGACCAGGCCCAGGCGCAGGTCGGCGATGAAGGCCGAGGCGATCAGGATGCCGTCGCCGAAGCAGTGCACGCTGTCGCCGGTGAGCACGGCCCAGCCGCCGGCGCGCGGGCCGTGGTCGTGGCCGTGGTGCGCATGGTTGTGGCCGTGCGCGTGATCGTGGTGGCCGTGGTTGTCGTAGATGGGGCCGAGCTGCGCCGGCTGCCCGGCGGTGTCGCCGCCGTGATGGTGCTCGTGCCCGTGGTGCCACAGCTCGGCCTTGTCGAGCAGGAAGAAGAACACCACGCCGAACAGCAGCACCGCGAACAGCAGCGCGGGCTCGATGCGGCTTTCGAAGGCCTCGGGCAACAGGTGCATGAAGGCGGTGGCGAGCAGCGCGCCCGCCGCCAGGCTCAGCAGGTGCTGCGGATTCACGCCGCCCGAGCCGCTGCGCACGCCCACGCGCAGCAGCAGCGCCGCGAGCCACACGCTGCCGATGCCGGCGACCAGGGTCGCCAAGATGATCACTATCAAGTTCATAGCTGCTTACGCAATAAGAGCGCCCGATGGCACCCAGTTCCATTCATAAAAAGCAAAAAAGGCCGCCCCTTGCGGGGACGGCCTTCGGCGGAAGCTGGCTCTCGGGTCGTCTGAACTGGATTCGCTCAGGCGACGCCGTTGGCTTTGAACCAGGCGGTGGCTCGCTGCCATCCGTCGTCGGCCGCGCTCTTGACGTAGCTGGGACGGTAGTCGGCATGGAACGCATGGCCTGCTTCGGGATACACGACGAAGCTCGACGCCTTGGCAGCCGGAGAGCCATTTGCCAGGGCCGATTTCATCTTATCAACGGTGTCAAGGGGGATGCCCTGGTCTTTTCCGCCGTACAGGCCGAGCACCGGCGCCTGCAGGCTGGCGGCGATGTCGACCGGGTGCTTCGGGGTCAGGTCGCTGGCCTGGCCGACCAGCCGGCCGTACCAGGCGACGCCGGCCTTGACCTTGCCGGTGGCGGCGTAGAGCCAGGTGATGCGGCCGCCCCAGCAGAAGCCGGTGATGCCGGCCTTGGAGGTGTCGCCGCCGTTGGCCGCGGCGTACTGCAGCGCGCCGTCGAGGTCGGCCAGCACCTGCGCGTCGGGCACCTTGCTCACGATGTCGGCCTGCAGCTTGGGAATGTCGGTGTAGCCGCGCGGATCGCCCTGGCGCGCATAGAGCTCGGGCGCGATGGCGAGGTAGCCGAGCTTGGCGAAGCGGCGGCAGGTGTCGGCGATGTATTCGTGCACGCCGAAGATCTCCTGCACCACCAGGATCACCGGCAGGCCGGTCTTGTTGGCCGGCGCCGCGGCATAGGCCGGCACCTCGAAGCCGTTGACCGTGTACTTGATCGGGCCGGCCTTGAGGCCGTCGGCCGGGGTGCTGATGGCGGTCTGCGCCATCACCGGCATCACGGCGGCGGCATAGCCCACGCCGATGGCGGCCTTGAGCGCGGTGCGCCGCGTCGCGCCCTGCTCGGTGCTGTCGCCGGGGCGCAGCGAATCGAAGTCGGATTGCAGGTCGGAACGGCGGTCGTCGAATTGGGGCATGAGGAGGGCTCCAGGTGAGGGATCGTCGGACAAGGGGCGTGCTGCGGAAAAACGCACGCCGCAATGTAGGCGATAACGGCCCGTCCTCCCTGTTCGCGGGGTTGATGCCCCCGCGCGGTCACCGCTCAGCGCGGTTCGTAGGCCCGGCGCGCCAGCGCCGCCGCGAGCACCTGCGCCGGATCGACCAGCCGCAACCCCGCCACCGCGCTCGATCCCGCGAGCCCCAGCGGCACCTCGGTGCAGCCCATGATGATGGTGACCGGCCCGTGGCGCTCGGCCAGCCGCAGCGCGACCTCGGAGAAGCAGCGCTCGGCCAGCGCCATGTCGCCGGCCTTCACGCCCTCGAAGATGCCGCGCGCGATGGTGCGGCGCTCGTCCTCGCTGGGCACGTGGCAGCCCAGGCCGGCCTCGGCCAGCGCCTGCTCGTAGAGGCCGATGCGGTAGGTGCCTTCGGTGGCCATCAGCGCCACCTCGCCCGCGCCCTGCGCCGCGAGCTGCTGCGCGGTCTCGCGCGCCATGTGCAGCAGCTCGACCTGCGGAAAGCGCTCCTGCAGCCGCGCATGCCAGGCATGGGCGGTGTTGCAGGCGATCGCCACCGTGCGGCTGCCGAGCGCCGCCAGCCGGCCCAGCGCCTGCAGCATCGGCTCGAGCGGCTGGTGCGCGCCGTTCTCGGCGCTCGACAGCAGCGCGCCGGTGCGGTCGGGCACCGGCACCTGCGCGAGCCAGTGCTCGGGGAAGGACTGGTCGCGCACCGGCTCGCCGCGCGCGCGCATCTGCTGCGCGCAGGCCTGCACGAACAGCCGCACGAAGTCGGCGCCCGCGGCCGGGCCCATGCCGCCCAGGATGCCTACGACCTGCGTGGAGACCATGTCCTTGTTTCCGCTCGAAGTCCGGCTCAGGTCGCCGGCTTGTCGCTGAATTCCTTGAGGTTGTCCTTGAGCTGCGGGCTCATCGGCAGGTTCAGCGGCAGGTTCTTCGGCGGGATCGGCGACATGAACCACTTGGTGTAGAGCTTCTCGAACTCGCCGCTCTTCATCATGCCGATGAAGGTGTCGTCGACCAGCTTCTTGAAGGCCGGGTCGTCCTTGGGCAGCATGCAGGCGTAGGGCTCGACCTGCAGCGACTCGCCCACCACCTCGTAGTCGGCCGGGTTCTTCGAGTTGGCGATCAGGCCGAACAGCAGGATGTCGTCCATCGCGAAGGCGACGGCGCGGTCGCTCTCCACCAGCAGGAAGGCGTCGGCGTGGTCCTTGCCGAGCACGATGTTCATGTCGAGGTTCTTCTCGGTGTTGTACTTGCGCATGACCAGCGCGTTGGTGGTGCCGGTGGTGCTGGCGACGGTCTTCTTCGCGAGGTCCGCGTAGTCCTTGATCTTCGAGGACTTCTTCACCAAGAGGCGCGTGCCCGTGTAGAAGTGGTTGACCGCGAAGGACACGTCCTTGCCGCGCGCGGTGTTGTTGGTGGTGGAACCGCACTCGAGGTCGACCGTGCCGTTGGTGATCAGCGGGATGCGGTTCTGCGAGGTCACGGCCATCAGCTGCACCTGCAGGTTCGGCTTGTTGAGCTTCTTCTTCACCGCCTCGACCACGGCGTTCGACATCTCGACCGCGAAGCCGATCGGCTTGTTGGGACCGTCGAGGTAGCTGAACGGTACCGACGACTCGCGGTAGGCCAGCGTGATCTTGCCGGACTCGGCGATCTTGGCCAGCGTGTCGGCGGCCTGGGCGCCGGTGGCAGCGAGCAGGACCGTGGCGGCGGCGGCCATCAATGCGGAGAGTTTCATGCGTGCCTTCTTCGAGGGAGGTTGAACAGGAGGCCCAGTGTAAGAAAGAGTGACTCAAGGCGGCAATTCCAATAGCGGCCTGGGCCATACCCAAAGGTTATGGGGAGGGAAAACCCCGCCCGTTTCCTGAAGCCGCGTTGCGGTATCGGGCCGTTCGCTCGGCAACGGGGTGATGTCCACCTCGAAGACCGACCCGAACCCGCCGCGGCCAGGCCCGCGCTCCCTCGCGCTGGCGGGCTGCGCCGCATGGCTGCTCGCGCTGGCGGCCTGCGGCGGCGGCGCCGGCAGCGGCCTGGGCCCGCCGGCGGACACCGAAGCCGCGCCGCCGATGCCCGAACCCCCGCTGGTCGCGGCCACGCCGGCCGAGCGCGCGGGCTGCTCGGTCACGCTCGAGGGCGACTCGATCCTGTACGGCGGCTTCGTGCCCGGCCCGCGCCTGCCCGAGACGCCGGCCGCACTGCTGCACCGGCTGCGGCCCGCCTACACGGTGGTCGACAACTCGGTGCCCGCCCTCACCGCCGCGCTGCGGGCACGGCCCTTCGCCGCGGAGCGGCGCAGCACACGCTTCGTGGTGCTGCAGCACGGCATCAACGACGCCCAGAACGCCACCGCCCTCGCGCCGCCGCTGGGGCGCATGGTCGAGCGCGTGCAGGCCGAGGGCCGCGTGCCGGTCGTGACCGGTCTCGCGCGCCAGTTCGGCGCGCGCAAGGTGCGCCGCCGCGATGCCTACGACGCCACCGCGCGCGAGGTGGCGCGTTCGCGCGGCGCGCTGTTCGCCGACTGGGGCGCGGTCGAGGGCCGGCCCGAGGACATGGCCGACTGGATCCATCCCGGCACGCCCTATTCCGCGCGGCTGGTCGAGCGGCTGGTGGCCGTGCTCGATGCCGCGGCGCCCGAGTGCGCGCAAGGCCCGCTCGCGCGCGCCGACCGAATTCTTCCCGAGCCTTCGCCATGACAAGTCCCCTCTCGCTTCCCACCTGGCGCCGCGCGGCGCTGGCCTGCGCCTGCGCGCTCGCGCTGTCCGGCTGCGGCCGCGATGCGCCGGGCGGACGCACGGCCGCCGCGCCCATGCCGCCGCCACGCCCCGACTGCTCGGTCACGCTCGAGGGCGACTCGATCATGTTCGACGGCGGCGCCGCGCTGCTGATGCGCCTGCGGCCGGCCTATGCGGTGGTCGACAACTCGGTGGCCGGCTCGACCGCCACGCTGCGTGCCACCGCCTTCCCGCGCGTGCGGCTGACCACGCGCTTCGTGGTGCTGCAGCGCGGCATCAACGACGCGATGCGCGGCTGGCAGATCGAATACCCGCTGCGCACGATGGTGGGCCTCGCGCAGGCCGAGGGCCGCGGCGTGGTGCTGACGGGCCTCACGCGCCAGGCGCCCGGCCATCCGATCGCGCTGCGCGACGCGCACGACGCGACCATGCGCCGCGTCGCCGCGGAAACCGGCGCGCTGTTCGCCGACTGGGGGTCGGTCGCGGCCGATCCGGCCGATATCCAGGCCGACGGCCTGCATCCGCGCCCGCCCTACACCGCGCGACTGATCGCGCGGCTGGTCGAGGTGCTCGACACGGCCGCGCCCGAGTGCGCGGCGCGCGGCCACTGAGTCCGGGGACGGCGGCGACGGGGGTCATGCCCTTTGGCTATGGGCCACGCCTCTTTTTGCATTTCCGCGCCGACGGCGGCACGCCTACAGTCGAGGCTCACCCCTTCCCTCTTCGTTCCCGAAAGTTGCCCCTCATGCATGTGTGCGTGCTCGGCGCCGGCATCGTGGGCCTGGCCACCGCCTGGCAACTCGAACGCCAGGGCCACCAGGTCAGCGTCGTCGATCGCGCGGCCCCCGGCGCGGGCGCGAGCGGCGGCAACGGCGCGCAGCTCAGCTACTCGTACGTGCAGCCGCTGGCCGATCCGGCGATCTGGCGGCAGCTGCCGAAGCTGCTGCTCTCGCCGACTTCGCCGCTCAAGCTGCGCCCGCAGCTCGATCCGCTGCAATGGCGCTGGGGCCTGGCCTTCCTCGCGGCCTGCAACGCGCGCACCTCGCGCGACACCACCGAAAAACTGCTGGCGCTCGCGGCCGAGAGCCGCGCCGGCTTCGAGGCCATGCAGGCCGACGCCGCGCCCGACTGCGACTTCTCGGCCACCGGCAAGCTGGTGCTGTATGCGAGCGAAGCGTCGCTGGCCGGCGCGCGCGCGCAGCTCGAACTGCAGCGCACCATGGGCAGCGAACAGCGCATCGTGCGCCCCGACGAGTGCGTGGCGATCGAGCCCGCGCTCGCGGACTACGCGCGCGGCATCGCGGGCGCGGTCTACACGCCCAGCGAATGCGCGGCCGACTGCCTCAAGGTCTGCGCCGAGCTGATGCGGGTGCTGCGCGCGCGCGGCGTGCGCTTCGAGCTCGGCACCGAGGCCCGCGGCTTCGCGCAGGCCGGCGGGCGCATCGCCGCGGTGCGCACGGCCGCGGGCGACATCGAGGCCGATGCCTACGTGATGGCACTCGGTACCGCCTCGCACAAGCTGGGTCGCGCGCTCGGCGCCTACCTGCCGGTGTATCCGCTCAAGGGCTACAGCATCACGCTCGACGTCGATCCAGCACCGGGAGCGGCGCCGACCGTGAACGTGACCGACAGCGCGCGCAAGGTGGTGTTCGCGCGCATCGGCTCGCGCCTGCGTGTGGCGGGCATGGCCGAACTCGTGGGGCACGACGCGCGCATTCCAGCGACCCGCATCCAGACCCTGGCCGAGGCCACGCGCGCCGTGTTCCCGCGCGCGAGCCGGCTGGCCGAGCTGCATCCCTGGACCGGCATGCGCCCGGCCACGCCCACGGGCCTGCCGATCGTCGGCCGGCTCGAGGGCGCGCCTTCGAACATGCTGTTCAACACCGGCCACGGCGCGCTGGGCTTCACGCTGGCCTTCGGGTCGGCGCGGCGCGTCGCTGCAGCGCTGGCCGCCTGAAAAGCTAGACCACCCCCGCCTCCACGATCGCCTGCTGCATGCAGCGCGTGATGCCGCGCACCGCCACCGAATCGGGCCGGCCCGTGAAGCGCAGCGCGCGGATCGGCACCGGGATGTGCGGCTCGAGCATGAGCACGTCGACCTTGGCCTTGTCGGCCGAGCGCGCGGTGCAGCCGTCGACCAGCGCCACGCCCAGGCCGTGGTGCGCCATCGCCAGCGCCGCGTGGTAGGTCTGCACCGTGACCACCGCCTGCTGGAAGCCCACGCCGGCCTGGCGGCAGGCCTGGCTCAGGCTGGTGCCCACGGGGTCGCGGCTGTCGAGGCCGATCACCGGCCGCTCGGCCAGGTCGTGCAGCGCCACCGAGCCGTTGCGCACCAGCATGCGCGGCAGCATGCCCTTGGGCGCGATGCAGACCATGCGGCTGTCGGCCACCGTGTCCTGCGTGAGCGAGGGATGCACGGCCGGGCTGAACGCGAAGCCGACGTCGGCCTCCTGCAGCAGCAGCGCCGACATGATCTGCGGCGAATGCAGCGACTCCACGCTGATCGCGTAGCCCGGATGCTTCTCGCGGAAGGCCTTGAGCGCGCGCGGCAGGATCTCATAGCTCAGCGCCAGCACGCTGAGGATGCGCAGCTCGCCGGTGTCGGCGCCCGCGCGCAGGTTGGCCGCGAGCCGCTGCACCTCGTCGAGCTGCGCGAACAGGCGCTCGATGTGCGGATACAGCGTGAGCGCCTCGGTGGTGGGCGTGAGCCGCCCCTTGGCGCGCTGGAACAGCGGAAAGCCCAGCTGCAGCTCGGCATGCTGCAGCGTGCGGCTCACGGCCGGCTGCGTGATGTTGATGAGCCGTGCCGCCGCGCTCACGCTGCCCGTGAGCATGATGGCGTTGAAGACCTCGATGTGGCGCAGCCGCATGGCGGGATCAGCGCACGCTGGTCTTGCCGCGCGCGATGTCCATCACCATGCGCGTGGCCAGGTACAGCCGCGGCTCGATGGAATCGATCAGCACGTACTCGGCATCGGCCGAATGCGCGCCGAAGCCCTGCAGGCCGAAGCGCTCGATCACCGGCGCCTTGGTCTTGAGCGAGGCGAAGGCCGCGTCGGTGCCGCCGCCGGCGGCCTTGTCGTCGGCGCCCAGCGGGCGGCCGAGCTCGTCCTTGTAGATCGCCTGGGCATGCCTGGCGAGCGCGCGCGAGGCATCGGTGGCCTCGAGCGGCGGACGGCGGCGCTCGAACTTGAGCTCGACCTTGGCCTCGGGAATCAGCTGCTTCTTCACGCGCTCGTTGACCTGCTGCTCGATGCGGTCGTAGTCGGCGACCTTGAGCACGCGCACGTCGGCGCCCGCGGTGGCCGAGGCGGGGATCACGTTGCGGTTGCTGCCCGACTTCGAGATGGTCCAGTTCATCTTGAGGCCGGTGGCCGGGTCGGACAGGTCGCGCATCTGCAGGATCTGGTGCGACAGCTCGTAGAGCGCGTTCACGCCGAGCTCGGGCGCCGAGCCCGCATGCGAGGCCTTACCGCTCACGTTGAGCGTGACCGAGGCGATGCCGGCGGTGGCCAGCGAGAGCTTGTCGTCCTTGAGCGAGGCGCCCTCGAAGGAGAGCACCGCGTCGTGCTCGCCGCCCAGGCGCGTGAGCAGCGCGCGCGAGCCGGGCGAGCTGATCTCCTCGTCGCCGTTGATCAGCACCGTGAGCGTGCCGTACTCCTTGAACTTGAGCGCCTGCAGCATCGCCACCGCATGGAGGATGACGGCCACGCCCTGCTTGTCGTCGGCGATGCCCAGGCCGTAGGCCTTGTCGCCCTCGACGCGGAACGGCTGCCTGTTGAGCATGCCGATGGTGTAGACCGTGTCCATGTGGGCGATCAGCATGATCTTCTTCGTGCCCGTGCCCTTGAAGGTGGCGCGCACCACGCGGCCGATCTTCTCGGGCGTGTCCTCCATGCGGTAGGCCTCGGCGCTCGGGTCGATCAGCTCGACCTCGCCGCCGAGCGCCTTGAGCTTCGACGCGATCAGGTCGGAGATCTTTTCCAGGCCCTCGAGGTCGCGGCTGCCGGACTCGATGGCCACCAGTTGCGAGAGCGAATCGAGCAGCGGCTGCTTCTGCGCGGCGGCGAGCTCGGCGATGCGCGCGTCGGGCGCGGCGGCGGCCGTGACGGCCGCGCCGGCCAGCAGCATCGGCAGCAGTGCGCGCGCGAAGAAGCGGGAGGGGTGGAAATGCATGTTCTGGTCTCCTGACGATGATGGCGTTCGAACGCCGGATTCAAGCACGGGCGCGGCCGCGACGCGACCCTCTCATTCGCGCACGAGCCGAACGCCGAGATGCATGATGCGTGCCTCGCAGTAGATGGCGCCCTCGCGGCTCAGCACCCAGGCGCTGATCGATGCGCGGGCCGTCGATGTCTCCGGGCTGGAGTTGCAGACGGTGGAAGACCACTGGCCCGCGCGCAATGCCTCCTTGCCCTGCGCCGGAAAGTCCGACGGGGGCAGCTCGAAGCGATCGGCCTCTCGCTGCGCGAGGCTGTCGATTTCCTTGATGGTGGGCAGGCGCCAGCCGGCCTGCTCGCCGGCGCGCTGCAGGGCCTGCACGTAGTCGTAGCGCTTCGCGCTCCAGGTGCAGCGCTTGCCGTTCCAGGTCTGCGGCTCCTCGCAGCGGCGCCACACCAGGCCGGTGTGGCGGTCCTCGACCGCGCCGCCGGGCACGCCGCGCTCGTCGGGCAGCTCGCGCCAGCGCCCGGCCTTAGGCGCCTCGGGACCGCGCACCAGGCGCACGAAGAGCGGCGGCTCGCGCGACATGTCGGGATCGCAGTCGTAGACGAAGCCGTTCGCGAAGTTCACGCACCACGGGCTCACGGGATCGCGCATGTCGGACGTCAGGTAGATGGCCGGCACGGTGTTCGGAAACCAGCGCGCGTCGATGACCGACTGCTCGGCCAGCGGCCGGTCGGGGCGCACCTCGGGCACGCGTTCCTTGCCCAGGTCGACCAGGCCATGCAGCTCGGCCACGGTGGGCAGGCGCCAGTCGGCGTAGCCGCACAGCCGGCTCGCGTTGACCTGCGCCACGTAGGCCATAGCGTCGGCGGGCCGGCCGTTGTCGCGCTTGCCTTCCCAGACCAGGCCCGACACGCGGTCGCGCACGCAGGCACTGCGTGGCTGGCCCGGCACGGACTCGTAGGCCAGCGGACCCGCGCCCTGCCGGCCGTCCTGCTTGGGAACCAGGGCCAGCGGCCCGGCGTCGGCGCAGGCCTGGGGCGTGGGCCAGCCTTCCTTCGTCAGGCCCAGGCAGGTGCGCACGCCGGTGGGCGGCACCTTGGAAAGCACGGGCTGCGCGGCCGCGGGCACCGCGATCCATGCGGCGAGGATGGCCGCTGCGGCGAGGGCCCGCGACAGGCTCAATGCGCCTTGTCCCAGTTCGGTCCCACGCCGATCTCGGCCAGCAGCGGCACCTTGAGATCGGCCACGCTGGCCATGATGCGCGGGATCTCGGTGCGCACCCATTCGACCTCGGCCTCCGGCACCTCGAACACCAGTTCGTCGTGCACCTGCATGATCATCTTCGTGCCGCGCTTCTCGGCGTCGAGCACGTCCTGCACCTTGACCATGCTGAGCTTGATCAGGTCGGCCGCCGTGCCCTGCATCGGCGCGTTGATGGCCGCGCGCTCGGCGCCGCCGCGGCGCGGGCCGTTGGGCGAGTTGATCTCGGGCAGGTACAGGCGGCGGCCGAACACGGTTTCGACATAGCCCTGCTCCTTGGCCGAGGCCTTGGTCTCGTCCATGTAGGCCTTCACGCCCGGGTAGCGCGCGAAGTAGCGCTCGATGTAGGAGGCCGCGGCCTTGGTCTCGATGCCGAGGTTCTTCGCCAGCCCGAAGCTGCTCATGCCGTAGATCAGGCCGAAGTTGATGACCTTGGCATAGCGGCGCTGCTCGCTCGACACCTGGTCGGGCGTGGAGCCGAACACCTCGGCCGCGGTGGCGCGGTGCACGTCGATGCCTTCGGTGAAGGCGCGCAGCAGCGATGCATCGCCGCTGATGTGGGCCATGATGCGCAGCTCGATCTGCGAGTAGTCGGCGCTCGCGATCACGCTGCCCGCGGGCGCCACGAAGGCCTCGCGCACGCGCCGGCCTTCGGGCGTGCGGATCGGGATGTTCTGCAGGTTGGGGTCGTTGCTCGACAGGCGCCCGGTGACGGCCACGGCCTGCGCATAGTGCGTGTGCACGCGGCCGGTGCGCGGATTGGCGAGCTGGCCGAGCTTGTCGGTGTAGGTGCCCTTGAGCTTCGACAGGCCGCGGTGCTCGAGGATTTTGGCGGGCAGCGGATAGTCCTCCGCCAGCTTCTCGAGCACTTCCTCGTCGGTGCTGGGCGCGCCGCTCGGCGTCTTCTTGACCACCGGCAGGCCGAGCTTGGTGAAGAAGATCTCGCCGATCTGCTTGGGCGAACCGAGGTTGAAGGGCTGGCCCGCGATGTCGTAGGCCTCCTGCTCGAGCGCCATGATGCGCGTGCCGAGTTCGTGGCTCTGCGCGGCCAGGGTGGCGCTGTCGATCAGCACGCCGTTGCGCTCGACGCGGTAGAGCGCCTCGCTCGAATCCATCTCGAGCTGGTAGATGAAGCGCAGCTTCTCGTTGGTTTCGAGCTGCGGCCACAGCGTGCCGTGCACGTCGAGCGTCTGGTCGCTGTCCTCGCACGAATACTCGGCGGCCTTGGCGATGTCGACCTGGCTGAACGGGATCTGGTGCGCGCCCTTGCCGCAGAGGTCCTCGTAGGAGATGCCGCTGCGGCCCAGGTGGCGCTCGGCCAGGCTGGCGAGGCCGTGCGGCTTGTGGACCTCGAGCACGTAGCTCTGCAGCATGGTGTCGTGCGCGTAGCCCTGCACCTCGATGCCGTGGTTGGCGAACACGTGGCGGTCGTACTTGATGTGCTGGCCGAGCTTCTTCTTCGCGCCGTTCTCGAGCCAGGGCTTGAGCCTGGCGAGCACCTCGTCGATCGGCAGCTGCGCGGGCGCGTCGGGATAGTTGTGCGTGAGCGGTATGTAGGCCGCCTCGCCGGGCTTCACGCTGAAGCTGATGCCGACGATCTGCGCCACCATCTCGTCGAGCGAGGTGGTCTCGGTATCGATGGCCGTGAGCTCGGCGGCCTCGAGGCGCGCGAGCCAGGTGTCGAACTGCTCCCAGGTGAAGACGGTGTCGTATTGCAGGTTGCTCGCGGGCGCGGCGGCCTCGAGCGCGCCGAGCTCGGTGCTCTCGTCGAACAGGCCGCCCTGGTCGGTGCTCGCGGCGCCGCCCTTGGACTTCTGCTTCTTGATGTTCTCCTCGATCAGCTCGGGCGGCACCTCCTGCGCCTCGAGCGACTTCACCAGGCTCTTGAAGCCGAACTTCTCGTAGAAGGGCTTGAGCTCACCGGTCTGCGGCGCGCCCACGGGCAGGCCTTCGAGCGAGGGCAGGCCCTCGACGTGCCCGGCCAGGTCGCAGTCGGTGCGGATCGTGACGAGCCTGCGGCTCAACGGCAATTGCCCGAGCGCCTTGCGCAGGTTCTCGCCGGCGGCTCCCTTGACCTCGGCCGCGCGCTCGATCAGCGCGTCGAGCGAGCCGTATTCGAGCAGCCACTTGGCGGCCGTCTTGGGACCGACCTTCTCGACGCCGGGCACGTTGTCGACCGAGTCGCCCACCAGCGTCTGGTAGTCGACCATCAGGTTCGGCGGCACGCCGAACTCGGCCGTGACGCCGGCCACGTCGCGCTTCTTGCCGTTCATCGTGTCGATGATGGTGATGTGCTCGTCGACCAGCTGGCTCAGGTCCTTGTCGCCGCTGGAGACGATCACCTCGACGCCCTGCGCGGCCGCCACCTTGGCGAGCGTGCCGATCACGTCGTCGGCCTCCACGTCGGGCACGCTGAGCACCGGCCAGCCCAGCAGCTTGACCACCTCGTGGATGGGGTCGATCTGGCTGCGCAGGTCGTCGGGCATCGGCGAGCGGTTGGCCTTGTACTCGGGATACCAGTCGTCGCGGAAGGTCTTGCCGGGGGCATCGAAGATGCAGGCCGCGTAGTCGGCGCGCACCTCGCGCCGCAGCGCCGTCATCATGTTGATCATGCCCCGGATCGCGCCCGTGGCCGGGCTCTTCGGATCGCCGGGCACGGCCCGCAGGTCGGGCATGGCGTGGAAGGCGCGATAGAGGTAGCTCGATCCATCGACGAGCAGCAGCGTTTTCTTGTCGGTCATCGGGGCATTTTGCCTGCCTCCATGGCGGCCCGAATGTCCTTGCGGACCACGCCGCCGCGAGGCCTGCGACGACAACCCCGGTACGGCGCGCCGCCTACAATCCGTGCATGCCCGACTCCACACTCCTGGTTGCCCGCCGCCTCCTGCTGGCGCTGGCCCTCGCCACCCCCTTCGCCGCCGTGCAAGCGCAGAACGCGCCCGCGGCCGCGCCGGCTGCAGCGGACCCTTCGCTACAGAATCAGGAGCAGCAGTCCGACGCCCGACGCAACCAGAAGATCGAGCACCTGCACACCGAGGACAGCGGCGCCTCGGTCGACGAGGTCCGCTACGGCGGCCGCACCCAGAGCATCAACGTGACGCCCAAGGCCAACATGCCCGGCTACCAGGTGCTGCCGAACGATCCGTCCGGCGCGCGTCCCAACGCGGCCGACGGCCCCGCGGGCACCTCGCCCCGGGTCTGGAACGTCATGAAGTTCTGACCGTGCGACGCATCGCAGCGGCAGCCGCATCCCAACCGCGCTGAGGGCGCTTTCCATGGCAGTCTTTACCGAAGTCGAATTCGGCGAGGCCGACGCGCTCGTGCAGCGCCTCGGCCTGGGCCCCCTGCGCGAACTGCGCGGCATCGAGGGCGGCATCGAGAACACCAACTACTTCGCCACCACCGAGTCGGGCGAGTACGTTCTCACGCTGTTCGAGCGCCTGAGCGCCGAGCAGCTCCCCTACTACCTTTGCCTGATGAAGCACCTGGCCGCGCGCGGCCTGCCGGTGCCCGAGCCGGTGGCCGATCCGGCCGTGCAGCCGATAGCCGCCCAGGACGCGCATCCGTTGTCGGTGCCGGCCAACGCGCCCTGCGAACTGCTGCTCGAGGTGGCGGGCAAGCCGGCCGCGCTGGTGCGCAAGCTCGCGGGCCGCAGCGAGCTCGCGCCGGGCCCCGCGCACTGCGCCGAACTCGGCGCGCTGCTGGCGCGCATGCATCTGGCGGGACGCGACTTCCCGCGCATCCAGCCCAACCTGCGCGGCCTGCCCTGGTGGAACGACACCGTGCCGGTGGTGCTGCCCCACATCGACGAGGCCCAGTCGGCGCTGCTGCGCGGCGAGCTGGCCTACCAGAACCACGTGGCCGAGTCCTCGGCCTATGCGGCCCTGCCGCGCGGGCCGGTGCATGCCGACCTGTTCCGCGACAACGCGATGTTCGAGACCGGCCATGAGGAAGGTGCCGCCCCGCGCCTGACCGGCGTGTTCGACTTCTACTTCGCGGGCACCGACACCTGGCTGTTCGACCTCGCCGTGTGCCTCAACGACTGGGCCATCGACCTGCCGAGCGGCCGCCACGACGAGGAGCGCGCCGACGCGCTGCTCGCCGCCTACGAGGGCGTGCGCCCGCTCAACGCCTCGGAACGCGCCCTGCTGCCCGCGATGCTGCGCGCCGCGGCGCTGCGCTTCTGGATCTCCCGCCTCTGGGATTTCCACCTGCCGCGCGAGGCCAGCATGCTCAAGCCCCACGACCCGACGCACTTCGAGCGCGTGCTGCGCGAGCGCGTGCGGCACCCGCGCGTCATGGCCCGCGCCCTCGAGCCCGTGGCCGCCTGACCCGTACCCCATGAAACTCCACCTCGTGCCGGCCAAGACCGGCGCCCAATGGGTCCGCCTCGGACTCAAGACCTTCTGGCGGCAGCCGCTGGCCTTCGTGTCGCTGTTCTTCCTGCTGATGGCGCTGATCTCGACGCTGTCGGTGGTGCCGCTGCTGGGCAGCGTGCTGGCTCCGGTGCTGCTGCCGTTCATGACGCTGGGGCTGATGGTCGCCACCGCGGTGGCCTATGACGACGAGCAGGCCGGCAACGATGGCGTGGCCGGCACGCGCCGGCCCACCGGCTCGGCGATGTTCGTCGAGGTCTTCGCCGCGCTGCGCGCCGAATGGCGTCCGCTGGTGGTGCTGGGCCTGATCTCGGCCGTGTACTTCGTGCTCGCGGTGCTGGCCACCGCGCTGGTCGACGGCGGCCAGCTCGCGCGCGCCTACCTGCTCGACGAGGCGCTCTCGCCCGAGGTGCTGGCCAGCAGCGAGTTCCAGGTCGCGCGCATGGTCCACCTGTGCCTGAACCTGCCGCTGTCGCTCGCGATGTGGCATGCGCCCGCGCTGGTGCACTGGCACCGCGTGGAGCCGGTGAAGAGCATCTTCTTCAGCATCGTGGCGCTGTTCCGCAACTTCGGCGCCTATGCGCTGTTCGGCATCGCCTGGTTCGGCGTGTTCCTGCTGGCCGGCATCGCGGTCGGCCTGATCGCCACCGTGCTGGTGGGCGTGGGCGCCGTGGGCGCGGGCTCGGGCGCCACCGCGATCGGCACCGTGCTGATCGTGGGCACGGCGCTGGTGCTGGCGGCGATGTCGCTGGCCTCGACCTGGTTCACCTTCCGCGACAGCTTCGACCCGAACTGAGCCGGGCGGCCCCGCGGGCCGCGCACCGGCTCAGACCGGCGTGAGCTTGGCCACCGACAGCGCCAGCCACTTCACGCCGTGGCGCGTGAACTTGACCTGCGCTCGCGCATCGTCGCCGCTGCCCTCGAGCGCGGTCACCGTGCCTTCGCCGAACTTGTTGTGGAACACCTGCATGCCCGAGCGCAGGCCGTGCGAGGGCGCGGCCTTCTGCGGCGGCACGGGCGGGCTCGCGAAGGTCTCCTTGCCGGCGCCGCCACCGTAGGACTTGCCGCTGTATCCGCCGCCACTCGCGCCGCGCGTGCTGCCATAGCCGTTGCCATAACCGAAGGCCGAGTTGCCGAAGGCCTGGTTCTTGGGCGTGAGCCACTTGAGCGCGCCCTCGGGCAGCTCGTCGAAGAAGCGGCTCTTGACGTTGTAGCGGGTCTGGCCGTGCAGCATGCGGGTCTGCGAATGGCTCAGGTACAGCCGCTTGCGCGCGCGCGTGATCGCCACGTACATCAGGCGGCGCTCCTCCTCGAGGCTCTCGTAGTCGCTCATCGAGTTCTCGTGCGGGAACAGGCCCTCTTCCATGCCGGTGATGAACACGCAGTCGAACTCGAGACCCTTGGCGGCATGCACCGTCATCAGCTGCACCGCGTCCTGGCCGGCCTGGGCCTGGTTGTCGCCCGATTCGAGCGCCGCGTGCGTGAGGAAGGCCGCGAGCGGGCTCAGCGTTTCGCCGGTTTCGGCGTCGGGCGCCAGCGGCTCGTCGAGCAGCGGCCGGCCCGGGTCGATGCCCTGGCTCGCGGGCGACTGGCGCAGCTCGTCGACCGGCAGCGCCACCGCGTCGCGGCCGAAGCCTTCCTGGGTGACGAAGCTCTCGGCCGCGTTCACCAGTTCCTCCAGGTTCTCGATGCGGTCGGCGCCTTCGCGGTCGGCCCGGTAGTGCTCGACCAGGCCGCTGTGATCGAGCACCAGCTCGATGATCTCGCGCAAGCTCACGCCCTGCGTCTGTTCGCGCAGCACGTCGATCTTGGCGACGAAGGCCGTGAGGTTGGAGCCGGCCTTGCCGCCGACCGCGTGCACGGCGTCGTGCAGCGAGCGGCCCGCGGCGCGCGCGGCGTCCTGCAGCTGCTCGAGCGTGCGCGCGCCGATGCCGCGCGGCGGGAAGTTGACGACGCGCAGGAAGCTGGTGTCGTCGTCCTTGTTCTCGAGCAGGCGCAGGTAGGCCAGCGCATGCTTGATTTCGGCGCGCTCGAAGAAGCGCAGGCCGCCGTACACGCGGTACGGCACCGAGGCATTGAACAGCGCGGTTTCGATCACCCGGCTCTGCGCGTTGCTGCGATAGAGCACGGCCATCTCCTTGCGGTCGATGCCGTCGCGCACCAGCTGGCGCATCTCCTCGACCATCCACTGCGCCTCTGCGAGGTCGCTCGAGGACTCGTAGACGCGCACCGGCTCGCCGGGGCCTTGATCGGTGCGCAGGTTCTTGCCCAGGCGCTTCTTGTTGTGGCTGATGAGCTCGTTGGCCGAGTCGAGGATGTTGCTGTAGCTGCGGTAGTTCTGCTCCAGCTTGATCTGGTGGCGCACATCGAACTCGCGCACGAAGTCGGCCATGTTGCCCACGCGCGCGCCGCGGAAGGCATAGATGCTCTGGTCGTCGTCGCCCACCGCGACCACGCTGTTGTCGCCGGGTACGAACTGGCCCGCGACGGTGTTGCCCGCGAGCATCTTGATCCAGGCGTACTGCAGCCGGTTGGTGTCCTGGAACTCGTCGATCAGGATGTGGCGAAAGCGCCGCTGGTAGTGCTCGCGCACCGGTTCGTTGTCGCGCAGCAGCTCGTAGCTGCGCAGCATCAGCTCGCCGAAGTCGACCACGCCCTCGCGCTGGCACTGCTCCTCGTAGAGACGGTAGAGCTCGACCTTCTTGCGGTCGTCCTCGCTGCGGATCTCGACCGCGTCGGGGCGCAGGCCGTCTTCCTTGGCGCCCGCGATGAACCACTGCGTCTGCTTGGCCGGGAAGCGCTCGTCGTCGACGTTGAACTGCTTCATCAGCCGCTTGATGGCCGAGAGCTGGTCTTGCGTGTCGAGGATCTGGAAGGTCGACGGCAGGTTGGCCAGCTTCCAGTGCGCACGCAGGAAGCGGTTGCACAGGCCGTGGAAGGTACCGATCCACATGCCGCGCACGTTGACCGGCAGCATCGCCGTGAGCCGCGTCATCATCTCCTTGGCGGCCTTGTTGGTGAAGGTCACGGCCAGGATGCCGCCGGCGGACACCTGGCGCGTCTGCAGCAGCCAGGCGATGCGGGTGGTGAGCACGCGGGTCTTGCCCGAGCCGGCGCCCGCGAGGATCAGCGCGTTGCCGGCCGGCAGCGTGACCGCTGCGAGCTGCTCGGCGTTGAGGTTGTGCAGCAGCGGCAGGTCGACCGGCGGCGGGGTGCGGTCATCGGCCGCGAATTCTTCGAACATCCGTCGATTGTAGAAACCACGGCGTATGCGGGTTATATGAAGTTCCGGAAGACCTCCCCACGGGAGGCTGCGTAGAATCAATCACCGGGCCCAAGTTTTTGTGCCCGGTTTTTTGTGCGCGTCGCCCGCCCCCGCAGGGGCTTTCGCAGCGACGCCGCCGAAGCCGGCCAGACCAAGCGCTCACTCGTTTTCAACGACTTCCTCCAGGAGCTTGGTTTCATGCAAATCTTCGATTACGACAACATCCTGCTGCTGCCGCGCAAGTGCCGCGTGGAGAGCCGCTCCGAGTGCGACACCAGCGTCACGCTCGGCGGCCGTACCTTCCGCCTGCCGGTGGTGCCCGCCAACATGAAGACGGTGGTGGACGAGTCCATCTGCCTGTGGCTGGCGCAGAACGGCTACTTCTACGTCATGCACCGCTTCGACCTCGACAACGTCGCGCTCGTCAAGCGCATGCAGGGCCATGGCGTGTTCGCCTCGATCTCGCTGGGCGTGAAGAAGGCCGACTACGACACGGTCGACCAGCTCGTCGCGCAGGGCCTGGTGCCCGAGTACGTGACGATCGACATCGCGCACGGCCATGCCGACAGCGTGAAGAACATGATCGGCTACCTCAAGCAGAAGCTGCCCGCGACCTTCGTGATCGCCGGCAACGTCGGCACGCCCGAGGCGGTGATCGACCTCGAGAACTGGGGTGCGGACGCAACCAAGGTCGGCATCGGCCCGGGCAAGGTCTGCATCACCAAACTCAAGACCGGCTTCGGCACCGGCGGCTGGCAGCTCAGCGCGCTCAAGTGGTGCTCGCGCGTGGCGACCAAGCCG
>JAESGW010000600.1_pt1 | contig 23391 bp, 23 predicted proteins | sample 9269791 | NCBI WGS metagenome assembly JAESGW01 (sample SAMN16773120, study PRJNA677053) | algae metagenome | isolation source: Aphanocapsa lilacina HA4352-LM1 and co-occurring heterotrophs from near cave... | place: USA: Maniniholo cave, near Haena, Kauai, HI | collected 2009-07-28 | reverse complement strand
GAGCGCGTCCTTCCCCGCCTGGACCACGTCCGGATCGAAGGTCATGCCCATATAATTATAGGTGCCGAGCAGGATCGTCTCCTTGCCCTTGATCACCGCCAGGGTGGGCGATTTCACCTCGTCCATGACGATGGCGAAGGGATCGCGCACGCCGGTATCCATCAGCGCCTGGCGCTCGGCGATCAGCGGGTCGAACTTGCTGAACAGGTCCTTCGCGTCGTCCGTTTCGGCCGGAGTGGTCGCGTCATGGGCGGTCTGGGCAGCTTCGGTCATCGGATCAGCCCTGCAGTTTCTGGACCGCGTCGATCAGCTGGCCGACCGTCTCGATCTCAGCCTGCATGTTCATCGTGATGGTGATGTCGAACGCGTCCTCGATCGCCGCGACGAAATCCATCACGGTCAGGCTGTCCCATTCGAGATCGCCGGCGAAGGTGGTCGCATCGGTCAGGGCGACGCCCTTTTTGTTATACGGTTCGATTTCCGCAAGGATGCGGGACTGGATTTCTGCGCGGTCGGTCATGCGGGCCCCTCTGCCTGCCAATTGCGGCGGCTTGTGGGCGATCTATAGCAGCCCGCGCGTACGATACCATTGGGCGGTGCGGCGGAGGCCGGCGAGGGTGGGGACCTCGGGTTTCCACAGTACGGGCGGGGGCATGCGGCCCGCACCGACGACCCAGTCGGGATGGCTGAGATAGCCGACCCGGTCCATCGTCAGCTTGGCCTTGTCGCGGCGGAACAGGCGATCACCGCGCGCGCCGAAGCGCATCACCGCGCGCGGCATCGCCAGCGCCAGCAGATGATCGCGCCCCATCGCCTGGCCGATCGCGCGGGCGAAGCTCTTATGGCTCCAGCCGCCAGGCTTGCCGTCATCGGGTTCGTAGGTCTGGCCGATGCCGGTGGATGTGATGCCAAGCGCCAGCAGCAGCCGGGCGAGATCGCTCACCTCGATCACCGACACCCGCCCCTTTGGCGGCAACAGCGCCAGGCCCTTGCCGGCGAGGCGGAACAGGTCGCGCATTTCGGTATCGCCCGGGCCGTAGACGGCGGGCGGGCGGACAATGGTGAAATCGAGGTCCGATGCGACGACGAGATCCTCTGCCTCCGCCTTTGATCCGCTGTAAAGCGACAAGGCGGGTTCGCGCGCCGCCAGCGATGAGACATGGACGAAGCGGCGGACACCGGCCGTGCGCGCGGCGTCGAGCATGTGGCGTGTGCCATCGACATTGCCCGCGGTGAAGCCTGCCGCGTCGGGCGCGCTGACCACCCCGGCGACGTGGATGACCGCATCCGCGCCTTGGACCAATGTGACCAGCGGCTGCGCATCGTCGAGCGACCCGGCGATCCAGGTGACGCCCGCGCGCGGTGGCTGATCGCGACGGGTGAGCGCGCGGACCTGATGACCGGCCGTCACGGCGCGGTCGATCAGCGCGGAGCCGACGAAGCCGGTGCCGCCGGTGACGGCGAGCACGCTCATCCCAGCACCATGTGGCTGCGGTGGACCAGCGCAGCGCGCGGCGGCTGGCCGAGCTGCTCGGCGATGGCATTGCTGCGCAGGCCGCAGATGCGCGCGGCGTCGGCATCGTCATATTCGATCAGGCCGCGCGCGATGGGCATGCCGTCGGGGCCGACGATGGCGACAAGGTCGCCGCGCCGGAAACTGCCTTCGATGCGCATGGCGCCTGCCGCCAGCAGGCTGCGTCCGGCGGCAAGAGCGGTGGCGGCGCCGGCATCGACATGGACGGTGCCGCGCGGCGCTATGCGCCCGGCGAGCCATGCCTTGCGCGCGCCGCTCCCCTTGGCGGCGGCGAACACCGTGCCACCGGGATTGGCCAGCGGATGATCGATGCGGCCGGTGGCGATGGCCATGGTCACGCCCGCCCCGCAGGCGATCTTCGCCGCCTGCAGCTTGGAGATCATGCCGCCTGATCCCATGCCCGAAGCGGACCGCGTATCGGCCATCGCCTCGATCGCGGCATCGACGCGCGCGACGTGCGGTATCAGCTTCGCGCCGGGTTCGGCGGGGTTGCGGTCGTAAAGCCCATCGACGTCAGACAGCAGCACCAGCCCCTGTGCGCCCGCCGCCTGCGCCACGCGCGCGGCGAGGCGATCATTGTCGCCGAAGCGGATTTCCTCGGTCGCGACCGAATCATTCTCGTTGACGATCGGCACCGCGCCCAGCCCGAGCAGCCGGTCGATGGTCGCGCGGGCATTGAGATAGCGGCGGCGGTCCTCGAGATCGTCGAGCGTCAGCAGCATCTGTGCCGCAGTGAGGCCCCGTTCGCCAAGCAGATCGGCCCAGCAGCCGGCGAGCGCGATCTGGCCGGTCGCGGCGGCGGCTTGCGCATCTTCCAGCGAAGCGCGCCCGCCGCCTGACAGCCCCAGCTTGCGCGCGCCAAGTGCGATCGCGCCCGAGGACACGATGACGATCTGCTGTCCGTCAGCGATACGCGCGGCGATGTCATCGACCAGCGACGCCAGCCACGCGCGCCGAACCTTGCCATCCGGGCCGACGAGGAGGGCGGAGCCGACCTTGACGACAAGGCGAGTACAGGTGGCGGGGGCGAATGGGGACATGGCTGTCGCTTAGCGGGCGTTGCCGCAATCGGAAAGCATGTGCATCCTGCAATCCTCCCCTGGAAGGGGAGGGGGACCGGCCGAAGGCTGGTGGAGGGGTAATTCGCCGCATGTTGCATGGTCCGAAATCGACCCAGCAATTCGCCAAGAATTACGTGGCGAAATGTCCTTGCCTGAAGTGCTGTTGTGGCAGGCATTGCGCCAACGTCCGTCCGGTTTGAAATTTCGCCGTCAGCATCCGGCCGGGCATTATGTGCTCGATTTCTTTTGTGCGCGGCATCGGTTGGCCGTTGAGGTGGATGGCGAGACGCATAGTCGCGGTGACCGTCCGGAACGCGATGAGGTGCGGGATCGGTGGCTTGGCGAGCAGGGCGTGCGGGTTGTTCGGATCGCGGCGAAGGATGTGCTGGGTGATCTGGATGCGGTGGTGAGGTTCATCGTGCATACCGCGCTCCACCGTCGCGGCTAGTTACCCCTCCACCAGCCTGCGGCTGGTCCCCCTCCCCTTGCAGGGGAGGATCACATCATCTCAGAGAGGCGACCATTCGACTTCGTCCTCGCCCTCATCGGTCGGCTCGACCGCGCGGCGTTCGGAGGGGCCGATCGCTTCGATCATGCGGTCGAGCACCGCGTCCATGCCGAGGCTGGTCGCGCCGGAGAGCGGGAAGACCTCCGCGCCGCTCGCCCGGGCGAGTTCGGCGGAGAGCGCGGCGATCAGCTCGGCATCGAGCGTGTCGGCCTTGTTGAGCGCGACGATCACCTTCTTGTCGGTCAGCCCCGCGCCGTAATTCTCCAGCTCGTCGCGGACGATGCGGTAGCTTTCGGCGACATCGGCGTCCTGCGCATCGACCAGATGGAGCAGCACGCGGCAGCGCTCGATGTGCCCCAGGAACCGGTCACCGATGCCGGCGCCCTCCGCCGCGCCCTCGATCAGGCCGGGGATGTCGGCGACGACGAATTCGCGTTCCTTGTGGCTGACCACGCCCAGCTGTGGGCGGGTGGTGGTGAAGGCATAGGCGCCGACCTTGGCCTTGGCGTTGCTCACGGCGTTGATGAAAGTCGATTTGCCGGCATTGGGCAGGCCGACCAGCCCGGCATCGGCGAGCAGCTTCAGCCGCAGCCACACCCATGCCTCCTCATTGGGCCAGCCTTCGCCGTGCTGGCGCGGGGCGCGGTTGGTGCTGGTCTTGTAGCTGGCATTGCCGCGGCCGCCATCGCCGCCGCGCAGGAAGACCTCGCGCTGGCCGACCTCGGTGAAGTCGGCGAGCACGTCCTCCTTGTCCTCGGACAATATCTGCGTGCCGACGGGGATCTTGATGACCAGATCGTCGCCGCCCGCGCCGGTGCGGTTGCTGCCCGATCCGCCCTTGCCGCGTGGGGCGCGGAAATGCTGGGTGTAGCGGAAGTCGATCAGGGTGTTGAGGCCGGCGACGGCTTCGAAGATGATGTCCCCGCCCTTGCCGCCATTGCCGCCGTCGGGCCCACCATATTCGATGAACTTTTCGCGCCGGAAGCTGACGGCGCACTGTCCGCCCGCGCCCGAACGGACGAAGATCTTGGCTTGATCGAGGAAATGCATTGCGCGCCTGTAGGGAAATTGGCGCGACGTGGAAAGCGCCGCCGAATCTAGGCCGGTTCGGGGTGGCTCCGTGATGCCACCAGCGCCCGCGTCGCCAGCGTGCGCGCGGTCGATCGGTCCAGCCCCAGCGCATTGGCCATCGGCCCGCCCAGCAACGCGTCGCCGAGCGCGATCAGGACCAGCTGCAGCGTTTCCTCATGGATCGTCGTGTCGCTGTGCCCGTCCTCGCCCAGCTCGTCGACCAGCCGGTGGGTCGCCTCGAGGATCGGATCGAGCGCGTCGAGATTGCCCGACAGGATCATCCAGCTGGCGAGCGCGCCGGCGCCCTCCTTGTCGAACGCGTCGAAGGTCATGTCGACCACCTCGCGCGGATCGGGATCGTCGGAAGCGCGCTGGCGCAGCACCGCTGCGCCGATCTTGGCGGTGATCGTCTCGCCCAGCATTTCGGCCAGCGCCTTTTGCAACCCCGCCGCCGATCCGAAATGGTGGAGCAGGTTGGCGTGGGTGCGGCCGATGCGCGCGGCGACGGCCTTCAGCGTCACCGCCTGGGGGCCGGCTTCGATCAGCAAGGTGCGCGCGGCTTCGAGGGCGGCGAGGCGCGATTCTTCGGGGCTGAGGCGTTTGCGGATTATTGACATTGTTGTAAGTAAGAGTATCTACATTGGTGTAAGCAATTGAATGATTCCCAATTGGAGCAAATTCGTGGCGAACGCAAAGACTCCCGCCGATCTGACGATCACCCCGCGCGACCGCCGGTTCGGGCGGGGCGGCGAATATCGCCGCTGGTGGCTGAACAACGATCCCGTCGCCACCGCATTCTACAATGCCCTTTCGGTGACATTTCCCAAGGGCGAGGGGTTCTTCATCGACAGCGTCCGCGCGTTTCGCGAAGGCACGCCGCCGCGGCTGGAGAAGGAAATCGCCGCCTTCATCAAGCAGGAGGTGATCCACACCCGCGAGCATGTTGCGTTCAACCGCCACGTGACCGATCAGGGCTATGACATCGCGCCGCTCGAGCGGCATGTCGACGAGGCGCTGGCGTTGACCAAGGACCGGCCCAAGATCGCCAATCTGGCCGCGACCATGTGCCTCGAACATTTCACCGCGATCATCGCCAACCAGCTGATCAGCAACCCGAAGCATCTCGCCGGCGGCGACCAGGCGGCCGCCGACATGTGGCGCTGGCATGCGCTCGAAGAGATCGAGCATAAGGGCGTCGCCTATGACACCTGGCTGCATGCGACGCGCGACTGGGACCGCTGGCAGCGCTGGAAGGTCAAGGCGCTGGTGATGGTCGCGACGACGATCAAGTTCTTCGCCGGACGCTATAAGGGCATGATCGAGCTGTTACGGCAGGACGGGCTCGAAGGCGCCGCGGTCAAATGGCGCGTGATCAGATATGCCTTCGGCAATCCCGGCATGGCGCGCAAGGTCGCCGGCGCATGGCTGGCGTTCTTCCTGCCCGGCTTCCATCCCTGGAACCACGACGACCGCGCGCTGATCGCCAAGGCAGAGAGCGAGTTCGCGGCGGCGGTGATGCCGGTGGCGGCGTAAAGGCTGTCATTGAAACCCGACCCGACCCGTTCGGGCTGAGCTTGTCGAAGCCCTGTCCTGCTGCTGCAAGCGCCGGAACAGCAGGACGGCCCTTCGACAAGCTCAGGGCGAACGGGGAAGGGTTTGGGGCGCCATCAGGCCGCGACCGAACTCGCGAAGTCCCTCGCCGATTGCTTCAACTCGCCCAGCGTCTCGTCGATCTGGGTGAAGTCGCGATCCAGCGCCTCGATATCGGATGCGACGGCTTCGGTGTCCTGGCGGATCGAGCCGATGGTGGTGGACATCGAATCGGCGGCGAGCGCGGTTTCGTCTACCGCGGCGGTGATCGCGGTGACGGTCTGCGCCTGGGTTTCCATCGCGGTGCGGATCCGCTGAGCGGAAACCTGCACCTCCTCGACGGTGTGGCGGATCGAGGCGTTGGTCTCGACGGTGGATTTGGTCGCGGCCTGGATCGCGGCGATCTTGGCGGCGATGTCGTCGGTGGCGCGCGCGGTCTGGTTGGCGAGCGATTTCACCTCCTGCGCGACAACCGCGAAGCCGCGACCCGCATCGCCTGCACGGGCAGCTTCGATGGTGGCGTTCAGCGCCAGCAGGTTGGTCTGTCCGGCGATGTCGCGGATCAGCCCCAGGATCGATTCGATCGAGCGGGCGTGATCGCTCAACGCTTCGGACATGCCGACGGCTTGCCCGGCCTGTTCGGCGGCGCGCGTGGCGATCTCGGCCGAGGCCTCGACCTCGCCGCGCGCGTCTTCGATCGCCCGGATCAGTCCGGCGGCGGTATGCGCCGCCTCGCATCGCCATTGCCGATTGCTCGGCCGCCGCTGCGACCTCGGACGTCTTGCCCAGCATGCCGCGCGCCGCGCGCGAGGTGTCGCCCGCCTGCGTGCGGATGCGGTTGCCGAGTTCGGCTGCGCCGTCGAGCGACGTGGCGATCGTTTCGTCGAACGCGTCAGCCCGCTCGATCCGTGCCTCGCGTTCGGCTTTGGCGTCGAGTGCGCCGAGATGGGTCGCCATCACTTCCGCCTCCACCAGCGCCAGGCGCTGGACGGTATCCGCCAGCCGGATGGTGCGCGCGGGATCGTCGGGCAGGCGGGCATGGATCAGCGCAATGGTACGGCTGTGCGCGAAGGAGAGTGCGGCGAGCAGCGCCTGCAGGGGGATCTTCACCTCGCGTGAATCCTTGGCATGGCGAATCGCGCCGCGACCCCAGGCCTCGCCGAACGGATCGACATATTTGTCGCGCGCATAGGCGGTGCTGGTGGCGACGCGCTTCGCCAATCGCTCGGGCGTGAAATAGGCATGGACATGCGCGGTGGCGTCCAGCGACAGATAATGGCTCCAGAAGCCCTCGCCGATCGCACCGAATTCGTCCCGGATCAGGTTTGTGATCTCGCGGCAATTGTCGGCGATCGACTGGTCCCAATCATAATGCCGCACACGATCGGCGATCACCTGGCCCTGGCTCAGCCAGACGCGTTCATTCTGCATGTTGCCCTCCCCATCAGGCAGCGATCTGGGCGACGAACGCGCTTGCCGCGTTTTCCATCGAACCCAATGTTTCGTTGATCGCGCCGAAGCGCTGTTCGAGCGCGTCGATATCGGATGCGACGGCTTCGGTGTCTTCGCGGATCGAGGCGATGGTGGTGGACATCGAATCGGCGGCGAGTGCGGTTTCATCGACTGCGGCGGTGATCGCAGTGACGGTCTGCGCCTGGTTCTCCATCGCGGTGCGGATGCGCTGGGCGGAAACCTGCACCTCCTCGACGGTGTGGCGGATCGAGGCGTTGGTCTCGACGGTCGATTTGGTCGCGGCCTGGATCGCGGCGATCTTGGCGGCGATGTCGTCGGTGGCGCGCGCGGTCTGGTTGGCGAGCGATTTCACTTCCTGCGCGACCACCGCGAAGCCACGTCCGGCATCGCCCGCGCGGGCGGCCTCGATGGTGGCGTTCAGCGCCAGCAGGTTGGTCTGTCCGGCGATGTCGCGGATCAGCCCCAGGATCGATTCGATCGAGCGGGCATGATCGGACAGCGCCTCCGACATGCCGACGGCCTGCCCGGCCTGTTCGGCGGCGCGCGTGGCGATCTCGGCCGAGGCCTCGACCTCGCCGCGCGCGTCTTCGATCGCCCGGATCAGCCCGGCGGCGGTATGCGCCGCCTCGCGCATCGCCACTGCGGATTGCTCCGCCGCCGCTGCGACCTCGGAGGTCTTGCCCAGCATGCCGCGCGCCGCGCGCGAGGTGTCGCCCGCCTGCGTGCGCAGCTTTTCCCCGTCATCCGCAGCACTTTCGATCGACGCGCCGATGCGTGTGCGGAAATCGCTCGACAGGCCTTCGCGCAGCAGCGCCTGGGCGTTACGTTCATAGGCTTCGTACAAGGCGGTTGTGATGCCGCTTTCGAGCGCGGAGAGGCGCATCAGCGTATCGACATGTTCGGCGAAGCGCGGATCGACCGCGCCGACGCGCGCCAGCAGGATGTTGAGCGCGGCCCGGTCGCTCGCCGAGATCATCGACAAGAGCGCCATCGGCTCGACCTGCGCATTATATGCCGCGACGACCGAGCGGTTGACCGATTCGACCCAGGCATAGCCCGACGGATCGAGCGAGCGATCGCGGATGAAGGTGCAGCCGATCTCGATCATCCGCTGGGTTTCGTGCGGCGCCCAGATCTTGCCGTCGTCGAAGCAGGCGAGCCATTGCTGCCAATAGGCCTCGGAAATGGCGCGCACGTCGGGCTCGATCACCGCCCAGAGATCGCGGGCGCGCGTGCCGAGCGTGCGATCGGTGTCGAAGATCACCAGCCGGTTGGCGATGTCGATCTCCTGACGGAGCTTGCGATCGTCGAAAATGTCCATGTTGCCCGCGGCCCCGATGCATTGAGTTGCTGGCGCGAACCTAGGGCGCAGTGGTTAACAGCCTGTTGAGATGTGTTCGCTTTGCCCCGATGCTTGCCCCAAGCTTGCAATGCCGGGCGCATGGTTTCAGAGAGACCGCGCAAACCGTCCGAGGAAGTCCGTCCCTTGTCCACGACCCCCGCCAAAGCCCGGCCGCTATCGCCGCATCTGACCATCTGGAAATGGGGTCCGGCGATGGCCGTATCGATCTTCCACCGCGTCAGTGGAGACGGGCTGGCGGTGGTCGGCGGGCTGAGCCTGATCTGGTGGCTGGCCGCCGCCGCCAGCGGGGCGGCCGCCTTCGAGTATTTCCAGAGCTGGGCCACCTCGATCTGGGGGATCATTATCGGCGTCGGGCTGACCTGGGCGTTCTTCCAGCACATGTTCGGCGGCATCCGCCATCTGATCCTGGATACCGGTGCCGGCTATGAGCTGAAGACCAACAAGATGTGGTCGATCATGGTGTTCGTCGGTGCCGTGGTGATGACGGCACTGGTGTGGTTCCTGATCGTCGGAGGGGTGAAGTGATGCGCTCCGGAACCGGCATCGCCCGCGTCCGCGGGCTCGGCGCGGCGGGCAAGGGCCCCAAGGGCTGGATCGCCCAGCGCACCACCGCCTTCGCCCAGCTGTTCCTGCTGCCCTGGCTGCTGGTATCGCTGCTGCGGATGGGGCCGGTGACGCATCAGGCGATGCTGACCTGGCTCGCCTCGCCGGTGAATGCGGTGCTGCTGATGCTGCTGGTGGTGTCGGTGTTCGTCCACCTCCGCCTCGGCCTGACCGAGCTGGTCGAGGATTATGTGCATGAGGAGGCGCTGAAGATCGCCAGCCTCCTGATCGTCAATTTCTACGCCATCGGCGGCGGCGCGCTGGCGCTGTTCTCGATCGCGCGTATCGCCTTTGCGGGAAGCCCGGCCTGATGACTGCTGCCTACAAGATCATCGATCATGTCTATGATGCCGTCGTCGTCGGCGCCGGCGGATCGGGCCTGCGCGCGACGATGGGCATCGCCGAGACCGGACTGAAGACCGCCTGCATCACCAAGGTGTTCCCGACGCGCAGCCACACCGTTGCGGCGCAGGGGGGCATCGCTGCCAGCCTCGGCAATATGGGGCCGGATCACTGGACCTGGCACATGTACGATACCGTCAAGGGATCAGACTGGCTGGGCGATCAGGATGCGATCGAATATCTCTGCCGCGAGGCGCCCGCCGCGGTGTACGAACTCGAGCATGCCGGCGTGCCGTTCAGCCGCACCGAAGAGGGCAAGATCTACCAGCGCCCGTTCGGCGGGATGATGCAGAATATGGGCGAGGGCCCGCCTGCGCAGCGCACCTGCGCCGCCGCCGACCGCACCGGCCACGCGATGCTCCACGCGCTCTACCAGCAGAGCCTGAAATACGATGCGGACTTCTACATCGAATATTTCGCGCTCGACCTGATCATGGAGGATGGCGCCTGTCGCGGCGTGATCGCCTTGTGCATGGAGGATGGCAGCATCCACCGCTTCCGCGCGCATTCGGTGGTGCTGGCGACCGGCGGATACGGCCGCGTCTATCAGTCGGCGACCTCCGCGCACACCTGCACCGGCGACGGCGGCGGCATGGTGCTGCGCGCCGGGCTGCCGCTGCAGGACATGGAGTTCGTCCAGTTCCACCCGACCGGCATCTACGGTGCGGGCGTGCTGATCACCGAGGGCGCGCGCGGCGAGGGCGGTTATCTGACCAACTCCGAGGGCGAGCGTTTCATGGAACGCTACGCCCCATCGGCCAAGGACCTCGCCAGCCGCGATGTCGTGTCACGCTCGATGGCGATGGAGATCCGCGAGGGCCGCGGTGTCGGCAAGGAGAAGGACCATATCTTCCTCCACCTCGACCATATCGATCCCGCGGTGCTGCACGAGCGGCTGCCCGGCATCACCGAGACTGGCAAGGTGTTTGCCGGGGTCGACCTGACCCGCCAGCCGCTGCCGGTGGTGCCGACCGTCCACTACAATATGGGCGGCATTCCCTGTAACTATCACGGTGAAGTCGTGACGCTGAAGGACGGCAACCCCGATACCGTCGTCCCCGGCCTGTTCGCGGTGGGCGAGGCGGCGTGCGTCTCGGTCCACGGCGCCAACCGGCTCGGCTCCAACAGCCTGATCGATCTGGTCGTGTTCGGCCGCGCCACCGGCCACCGCATCGCGGAGATCGTCAAGCCCGGCCAGGCGCACAAGCCTTTGCCCGCGAAGTCGGAGGAGTTCGCGCTCGGCCGCCTCGATCATTTCCGCAACGCCAAGGGTGCGACCCCGACCGCGCGCATCCGCGACACGATGCAGAAGACGATGCAGAAGCACTGCGCCGTGTTCCGCACCGACGCACTGATGGCCGAGGGCATCGCTCAGATGGACGAGGTCTACAAGTCGATGGGCGACATCGCCGTCACCGACCGGAGCCTGATCTGGAACACCGACCTGATCGAGACGCTGGAGCTGGACAACCTCGTCTCGCAGGCCCTGGTCACCATCAACGGCGCCCGCAACCGCAAGGAAAGCCGCGGCGCCCACATGCACGAGGATTATCCCGACCGCCACGACGACGAATGGATGAAGCACACGGTTGCCTGGTTCGACGGCTGGGGCGGCGAGGGCGGTGCGACGAAGATCGACTACCGCCCGGTCCACGACTACACGCTGACCGACGAGATCGCGTACATCAAGCCGAAGAAGCGGGTGTATTGAACTAGTTGGACGGCCAATCGACGCGAGCTACATCCATGCCTGCGTGCAGAACGCGGACAAGGACGACCTGCCGTTCGTCATACCGGTAGTAGAGATTGTGCAACCCGCTGCGCAGTTTGCGATAACCGGGCGCAAGGTGGCGCTGGTCGCTGCCGATGGCTGGATTGTCCGCGATTCGATCGAGCGCTCTGGCAATAGTGCCGAGATAGGATCGCGCCTGTTCGCGGCCCCAATGCGCCTCGGTATATTGGCCGATATCTTGCAGATCGGCCTGCGCTGCTGGGCGAATTTCGATCTGGCGCGTCGCGCGGCTGGGAAGCGATCGTCTATCCAGGCATCCATGTCGAACGGCACTGCGGGTCCACTCTCTTCGCCGATGCGCAAGGCCTCACGCAGGGCTTCGAGCTTCTTTTCCTCGTCCTCCAGCAAACGCAGACCCGCGCGGATGACTTCGCTGGTGGAACCATAGCGGCCCGATTGGACCTGCCTGGAAGCGAAATCGCTGAAATGCTCGCCGAGCGAGACCGAGGTGTTGGGTGCAGCCATAACGAGAGAATACCAAGAACTGGTACTAGTAATCAAGCCGCCTTCGCCAGCCCCGTCATCGCCTCCGCCGCGATCGTCAGGCTGCGTTTCCTCGCGTCGTGGTCGTAGATCGAGCTGACCAGGATCAGTTCGTCCGCGCCGGTGCGCGCGATGAAGGCTTCCATCCCCGCGCGGACCTTGGCCGGGCCGCCGGTTGCCGTGGCGGAGAGCATGCCGTCCAGCATCGCGGCGGCCTGTGGGGGCAGGCTTTCGCGGTAGTCCTTCACCGGTGGCTTGAGCTTCCCGGGGTTTCCCGTGCGCAGGGCGACGAAGCTTTGCTGCATCGAGGTGGCGAGATATTCGGCCTCATCGTCGGTATCGGCGGCGAAGACGTTGAAGCCGGCCATCGCATATGGCTCCGGGCATATAGCGCTGGGGCGGAACTGGCGGCGGTAGATGCTAAGCGCCTCGTCCAGCGCCTGCGGGGCGAAGTGGCTGGCGAAGGCGTATGGCAGGCCCAGCGCCGCCGCCAATTGCGCGCCGAACAGGCTGGAACCGAGGATGTACATCTGGATGTTCGCGCCGGCGCCGGGGGTGGCGCGGATGCCCGTCTGGCCATCATCGGCGAAATAGCTTTGCAGCTCCATCACGTCGCGCGGGAAGGCGTTGGGATCGGTGTCGAGGTTGCGGCGCATCGCCGCCGCGACGCGCTGATCCGAACCGGGCGCGCGGCCGAGGCCGAGGTCGATACGGCCGGGGAACAGCGCATCCAGCGTGCCGAACTGTTCGGCGATCACCAGTGGCGCATGGTTGGGCAGCATGATCCCACCCGCGCCGACACGGATGGTGGAGGTCGCTGCGGCGACGTGGCCGATCACCACCGCGGTCGCGGCGCTGGCGATGCCCTCCATGCCGTGATGTTCGGCCACCCAGTAGCGGGTGAAGCCGAGTCCTTCGACATGGCGGGCCAGATCGGCGGCATGGGCAAGCGAGGTGCCGACGTTGCCTCCCTCGGTGACGGGGACGAGGTCGAGCAGGGAATAGGCTGTCATGCGTCCCCAGATGGGGACGCGTACCCGATGTTCAAAGCCCTATGGTGAACCTGAGGGCGGCGCCCATATCGTCGGGTAGCTGCGCGAAATGGCCGGGATCGCGCCGCCAGAACAGGTTGGCGTCCATCCAGCCATCACCCAGCGACACGCCGTAGCGCGCCTCCATCGCTATTTCCCGGCCCTCGGGTGTCAGGTTTATGCGCTGCAGGCTGCTGGCGGTGACGCCGCTGGAATAGTCGTAATCGGACGCTAGCAGCACGCCCAGATCGCCGCTTTCCACCCGCAGCGGTTGCGACACACGCAGGCCGAGGCCGCCGCGATGCGCAAGATCGAGCGCATAGCCCGATGTGCGGATGGTGCCGCCGCCGCTCACCCCGCCGCGCGTCTCCGCCAGCGTCCAGCCCTGCCGCACCGATCCCGACAAACGCCAGCCCCCCCCAAGCTCGCCGCTGGCGCGCATATCGGCGAACCAGCTGGTTGCATTGGCCGCGCCGATGCCGGGGGAGAAGCGCGCGCCCAGCACGGTCTCGCTCTCGCGCATCCACGATCCGGTCAGCGATAGGCCGAACCCGCCCCAGCGGCGGTCCAGCCCCAGCGACACACGGTCATACTCCTCACGCGACCAGGGATCGCGCAAGCCCGCCAGCGCATCGGTGCGGCGCGACAGGGCGTCGCCGCGCTCGATGCTGGCGGTCACGCCCATCGGACCGATCGTCCGCCGCCAGGCGAACGAGACATCGGGTATTGCATCGAACCCCGCGCTGCGCGTCGGATCGCCCGCGATGAGAAATGCCGGCTCGGCGCGGCCTTCGAGCAGCGCGCCAAGGCTGGTGCCGGTCTCGCCAAAGCCCAGCGCGACGGTATCCGCATCGCCCAGGCGCTGCGCGACATACCCCGCCAGCGTGCGCGCGGAGACAGCATCGGTGTTGGCCAGTTGCAGCCGCTCGACGGCCGAACGCTCGCGCCCCGCGGCCACGGTCAATGCGATGCTCGCCGGGCCCAGTGCGCCGCCCTGCGTCACCCGCTTGCCCTCGAGCGTGCGGAACAGGCGCGGCGTTGGCGGGGTGCGGGCGATCGATCGGCCGAGATCCACGGCGAAGGCGCGATCGAAGCCGTCAAGCACCACCGCGCCGAGCGAACCTTGCCCGGCGTCGCCCATCGGTGCGCCCAGCACGCCGTTGCTGCCTGATGAAAATGCCTGCCCGGTCGATGCGTTGGACATCCCACCCTGCGGCTGGAATGCGCTGATCAAATCGAGGATGCCGCGGCCATAGACCGCATCGGTGCCGCTCGCGCCAGCATCGCGCGCGCTGGCGTAGAGCAGCTGGACGATCTGCGCCCCGGTCAGGTTGGGAAAGGCCTGGGCGAGCAGCGCGACCGCGCCCGAGATCTGCGGGGCGGAGAACGACGTGCCGGACCAAAGGAAGGGTTGCGCCGCTTCGTCGGGAGCACGCACACGTTCGCCGACGGCGGCCAGATAGGACTGCTGTCCGGTGCCGGCGCGATTGCTGAAATCCGAAATGACATCACCGGTGCCAACCGATCCGGCGATGATGATCTGCCCGCGTGCCGCCGCGGTCGTCGCGACCATGGCGAACTGATCGGGGTTCAGTTCCGAATCATTGCCGGCCGAGATGACCAGCACCAGTCCGGCCGCGGTCGCGCGCGATACGGCGGAGACCAGCTGCCCGCTCATCGGCGACCCGCCCAGCGAAATGTTGATGACGCGCGCACCGTTCGCCACCGCGTGATCGACCGCGCCGGCGATGGCCGAATCAGGATGCTGGCAGCCATCCTCGCCCGCGCAGCTGCCGGGCTCGTCGGTCCGCAATGCCAGCACAATTGCCTGCGGGGCCGCGCCATGCGTGCCGACGCCGTTGCGACGGCCGGCGGCGGTGAAGGCGACCGCGGTGCCGTGTCCGCCGACATCGTCCGCGCTGCCATTGCCCCCGAAATCGCGCGACGCCGGGCTGATGCGATTGTCGAATTCGATGCTTTCCAGATCGATGCCGCTGTCGATCACGCCGATCGTGACGCCTTGGCCGCTGAAGCCGCGATCATAGGCGGTCAGCGCGCGCATCGACGTCGGCCCGATCGACGCCTGATATTCGGCGGTGTTGAACGTGCCCGGCGGCGGTGTGGGGGTCGGCGTGGACGGTGGTGCCGGCGTCGGCGTCGGCGCTGGCGGCGGGGTCGGCGCAGGCGCGGCGGGCGGCGGTGGCGGCGTTCTGCTGGGGCCACCCGATCCGCCGCCGCCGCATGCACCAAGTGCGAGCATCGCCGCGACCGCGACCGATGCCCTGAAATCTGCCCTCGTCATTGTCATGATCCCCGCCTTACCGGCGCTACATAACTTCGTTCTTCTTTCCGGTGATTTAATCGCCATCCCGAAAAAGACGGTCGACCTGTGCTTGTCGCCCGCCGGTCGCCTCGATATGCCGCGCGACCGACATGCTCGCGCAACTCCCTCATATACGCAACTGGATCTTCGATCTCGATGATACGCTCTATCCGGCGGGATCGGGGCTGTTCCGGCTGATCGACGTGCGGATGGGCGCGTTCGTGCAGCAGCTGCTCGGCTGCGATGCCGAAGAGGCGCACCGCGTGCAGAAGGCGCTGTTCGTCAGTCACGGCACGACCCTGTCCGGTTTGATGAAGACGCACGATATCGATCCGCACGCGTTCCTCGACTATGTTCACGACATCGCGCTGGATGCGCTGGTCGGCGACCCTGCGCTCAAGCAGGCGATCGAGCGGCTGCCGGGACGCAAGCTGATCTTCACCAATGGCAGCGATGGCCACGCCGCGCGGGTGCTGGCCAAGCTTGGCCTGGGCGATTGTTTCGAGGCGGTCCATGACATCCACGCCTGCGGCTATGTGCCCAAGCCCGATGCGCGCGCCTATGCCTCGCTGTGCGATCGCTTTGGTATCGACCCGGCGGAAAGCCTGTTCGCTGACGATATGCCGCGCAACCTCGCGCCCGCCAAGGCGATCGGCATGACCACCTTGTGGATCGACAACGGATCTGAGGATGCCGGTATCGGCCCCTGCGACAGCTTCATCGACCACCGCACCGCCGATCTGGGCCCGTGGCTCAACGAACTGATGGGAGAACCCGCGTGACCGACCTCGAAGCGACGATCGATGCCGCCTGGGAGGACCGCGCGGGCATCTCGACCACCACCACCGGCGCGGTGCGCGATGCGGTGAAGGCGGCGCTCGACCTGCTCGATTCGGGCGAGGCGCGCGTGGCCGAGCCCGACGGTGACGGCTGGCGGGTCAATCAGTGGCTGAAAAAGGCGGTGCTGCTGTCGTTCCGGCTGAACGACAATGTCGTGATGCCGGGGCCGGGCGGCAGCGCCTGGTTCGACAAGGTGCCGTCCAAGTTCATCAGCTGGGACGAGGCGCGGTTTCGCGCGGCGGGCTTCCGCGCGGTGCCGGGCAGCATCGTCCGCCACGGCGCGTTTATCGGCCGGAATGCGGTGCTGATGCCCAGCTTCGTCAATATCGGCGCCTATGTCGGCGAGGGATCGATGATCGACGGCTGGGCAACCGTCGGTTCGTGCGCGCAGATCGGGCGCAACGTCCATATCTCGGGCGGGGCTGGGATCGGCGGCGTGCTGGAGCCGCTTCAGGCCGATCCGGTCATCATCGGCGACGGCGCGTTCGTCGGCGCGCGCGCCGAAGTGGCGGAAGGCGTGCGCGTGGGTGAAGGCGCGGTGTTGTCGATGGGCGTCTATCTCGGCGCCTCGACCAAGATCGTCGACCGCGCGACCGGCGAGGTGTTTCGCGGGCAAGTGCCGCCCTATGCCGTGGTCGTGCCCGGCAGCCTGGGCGGGGGAGACGGCAAGCCCGGTCTCTACTGCGCGGTGATCGTCAAGCGGGTGGACGAACAGACAAGGTCGAAGACCAGCATCAACGAATTGCTGCGGGACTGATCGGGTGGCCGACGACATGACCTATGGGCGCTATCTCGCGCTCGATACGTTGCTCGATGCGCAGCATCCGATTTCGGACAAGCATGACGAACTGCTGTTCATCGTCATCCACCAGACCAAGGAATTGTGGCTGAAGCAGGCGATTGCGGAGATCGCGCTGGCGATGTCGCTGATCGACGCGGACCGGCTGGTGGAGGCGTATAAAAGCCTGGCGCGGGTCAGCCGCATCCAGGCGGTGATGACACTCTCCTGGGATGTGCTCGCGACGATGACGCCGTCCGATTACACCGAGTTCAGGGGTGTGCTGGGTAGCTCCTCGGGCTTCCAGTCGGACCAGTTCCGCACTGTGGAGGTGATGCTGGGCATCCGGGACGGTGCGCGGTTCGGGCCGATGACGGCAGAGGCGGCGGCGCGGCCCAGCCTGTGGGACGCGGCCAATGCGGCGCTGGCGCGGGCCGGGTTCGATGTGCCGGTGGTCGTCACGTCCGGCCCGCATGTGCCCGATCCGGCGATAGAGGCGGCGTGGGCGGATGTGTATCGCGATCCCGCGCGCTGGTGGGAATTATATCAGCTGGCTGAAAAGCTGGTCGATATCGACGATGCCTTCGCGACGTGGCGGCACAAGCATGTCCTGACCGTATCGCGCATCATCGGCGGCAAGCGTGGGACCGGAGGGACCGCGGGGGTGCCCTATCTCGAATCGACACTTGCGAAGCGGGCATTTCCGGAGCTGTGGAGCCTCAGGACGCTGCTTTAGCTCTGCGGCGTCCGCCTGGACATCCTGCGACTTTCACGTTCACGTTGTTCGATTGAGGACATACGCAGGATGTGGCCAACGGACATGGCGCACAGGCCGGCGGCTATGGCGAAGGCGGTAATCGGATCGAGCGGCATTTGGATGGTTCCAGACGGTTGCAGCTGACCGTCATGTGGCGCGTCCGGGGATTAGGGTTCGAGAGCGGAATTCCGCCCGACGCATCAAGATTCCATAAGGATCAGCCCGCGACGCGTTCGATCCACGCGACGGCGAAGGCCGTAATCGCAGCCGCATCGACCACTATGACGGACGCGTCGCCAACCAGCCCGCGCCGGCCGCCGCCCGTCGCCAGAAAATCCTCTACGATCGCCCCGAAATAATCGTCCGCCAGTCCGGCAACGACTGGATCGCCGGTCTCGAACTCCTCGACCATGCGCCATTCGACCCCGCCATCCCGCACGAACGGCACCTCGACGCGCTTGATCCGCTTGCCCGGCACGTTCGCCAGATGCTCGGCATGGTGGAGCAGCGTCATCGTATCGAGCGGCGCGCCGATCAGCGCGACCTTGCCCCCGGCCTCCACCAGTTTCGCAAGCGGCGAGCCGGGACCGTAGCCGTAATCGATCGGATGGTCCGCGGTCAGCCACTCGGCCCGCGCACCGATCGCAGCCATCGAAGGGCCGGGACTGCCGCTGCGCAGCGCGCCGGGCGTGGTGCGGAGGAATTCGGGCAGCACGCCATTGTCTCGCACTGCGCGCGACGTGGCGGGATCGAAGGGCGGGACATGGGGGCGCCACGCATCCGGCACGCGGCCCGCGCTGTCGAGCAGATCCTCATAGCCCGCGTCCCAATCGGCATAGGCCATGATCGTGCCGGTCGGGCCGACTGCATCTCGCAGCGCGCCGATGATCGTGTCCGGGCCGCCCAATATCGGCCCGATGCGCGACACCGCCGCGTGCGCCATGACGATATCGCCCGACGCGATGCCCAGCGCGGCGAGTTGGTCACGGATGCTGAGGCGGGTGTGCAGGGGTTATTCTCCGGCGATGGGCGCGATATTGAGCCGCGCCAGCTCGATCTTGGGGCAGCGGTCCATCACCACTTTCAGCCCGGCCGCCTCGGCGCGCGCGGCGGCTTCCTCGTTGATCACGCCCAGCTGCATCCACACCGCCTTGGCGCCCGCCGCGATCGCCTCGTCCACCGCCTCGCCCGCGGCGATCGGGCGGCGGAAGATATCGACCAGGTCGATCGGATCGCCCAGCTGGCTCAGTTCGCGGAAGACGAATTCGCCGTGGATATGCTCGCCGGTGATCTGGGCGTTGACCGGGATGACCCGGTAGCCGTGATCCTGCAGCGCCTTCATCACGCCGTAGCTGGGCCGGTCGGGCCTGTCCGAAGCGCCGATCATCGCGATGGTGCGCGTGCTTTCGAGCAGAGCGCGGATGTCTTCGTCACTGGTCAGCGGCATTGCGTCCTCCGTCAGTAAGCCACGTCGAGACGCGGCCGGCCAGATCGATGAACGCCGCGGCTTCCGGCCCTGTTCCAGCGGCGGGCGGCTGGCCCGCATCGCTGGCGGTGCGGATGGCGATGGCAAGCGGGATTCGGCCGAGGAACTGCAGCCCCAACTCCTTCGCCGCCGCCTCCGCCCCGCCGCTGCCGAACGGATCGGAGACTTCGCCGCAATGCGGGCAGGCATAGCCCGCCATATTCTCGACCACGCCGATCACCGGGATGCCGGCCTTGGTGAACAGGTCGATCGCGCGGCGCGCGTCGATCAGCGCGAGATCCTGCGGTGTGGAGACGATCACCGCGCCGGTGGGGCGGTATTTCTGGATCATCGTCAGCTGGACGTCGCCGGTGCCGGGGGGGAGGTCGATCACCAGCGTATCGCACGCCCCCCAGTCACCCTCTGCCAGCTGTGCCAGCGCGCCAGCCGCCATCGGCCCGCGCCAGGCGATCGCCTGATCCGCCGCGACCAGCTGGCCCATCGACAGCAGCGGCACGCCGTAGGGGGTAGGGACCGGGATCAGCGTCTTCTGCCGCGCGACGGGCTTGATACCCTCGACATTCATCAGCTTGGGCTGCGACGGGCCATAGATATCGGCATCGATCAGCCCGACCTTGCGGCCCGCCTGGTTGAGCGCGATGGCGAGATTGGCCGCGACGGTCGATTTGCCGACGCCGCCCTTGCCGCTGGCGATGGCGATGATCTGCCGCTTCACCCGGTCGCTGGTGAGCAGCACACGGGCTTCGGCGGCGCCATGTTGGGTGAGCAAGGCCTTGGCATCGGCCTCGAACGCCTTCTGCCCGTCGCTCGACAATCCGGTGGCGTCGAGGATCACGCTGACCCGTTCGCCATCGACCCGCAACGACTGGACGCGGCCGGGGGCCAGGGCTTCGAGCGCGGATGCGAGGCGGGTCTGATCGGGCATGGCGGGCAGATAGGGCGATTTCGCGCCCGCGCCACTGTATTTCCGCGCGCTCCTCCCTATAAAGACGGAATGGCAATACGAGCGGTATGGCGCGGACTGGGTTCCGTGTTCGGCAACGACAACAGCAACGGCCCTTGGGGCAATCGTGGCGGCTCCGGCGGTGACGGCGGCAAAGGCGGCGGCGGGGGCGGAGACGGCCCGCGCAACCCGTGGAACGTGCCGCCTCCCGGCGGCAAGCGTCCGGGACCGGGCGGCCCGACCGCGCTCGACGAGCTGCTCAAGCGCGCCAAGGGCGGTATGCCGCGGACGCCGGGGGGCAAATCCTTCGTGCCGCTGGCGCTGCTGCTGCTCGTCGCGGCGTGGCTGTTCCTCACCGCAGTGCACCGCATCGCCCCGCAGGAACGCGGCGTGATCATGCTGCTGGGCAATTATGCCGGCACGTTGAACCCCGGCATCGGCTTCACCGCGCCTTGGCCGATCGCGACGCTTACCAAGATCGATGTCGAGGAAATCCGTACCGAGGATATTCCGGCGGGCGCGGCGGGCAACACCGAAAATCTGATGCTGACCGGCGACCAGAACATCATCGACCTGCAATATTCGGTGCGCTGGAACATCCGCGATCCCGAACGCTATCTGTTCCAGCTCGCCGAGCCTGACGATACCGTGCGCGAATCCGCCGAAAGCGCGATGCGCGCGGTGGTGGCGACGGTGACGCTGGACGAGGCGATCGGCGCGGGCCGCGGCGATATCGAACAGCGCGTGGCGCGTGTGGCGCAACAGATGCTTGACGAATATCGCTCGGGCGTGTCGATCCAGGGCATCGCGATCAAGCAGGCCGATCCGCCCGCCGCGGTGCTCGACGCGTTCAAGAGCGTCTCCGCCGCGCAGCAGACCGCGCAGACCTATCTCAACGAGGCGCGCGCCTATTCGCAGCAGCTGACCGCGCGCGCGCAGGGTGAGGCCGCGTCGTTCGACAAGGTCTATCAGGAATATACCCAGGCGCCCGAGGTCACCCGCCGCCGGATGTATTACGAGACGATGGAGAAGGTACTGAGCAAGGTCGATAAGACGATCGTCGAGACCGACGGCGTGACACCCTATCTGCCGCTCGATCAGGTGCGCCGCCGCCAGCAGCAGGCGGCGCCGACGCCCGCCACCCCCGCGGCCACACCGGAGGCGCCGCGATGACGCGCGTGTTCCGCAACCCGATCGCGCTGGCCGTCATCGGCCTGGTGCTGTTGATCTTCGCCGCCTCGACGCTGGCGGTGGTGCCGGAAACCAAGCAGGCGGTGATCGTGCGCTTCGGCGAGCCGATCCGCATCATCAACCGCTATCAGGGCGGCGAGGATTTCGGCCGCGCCGGCGCCGGCCTGATCGCCCGCTGGCCGTTCGCCGACCGTATCGTGTGGATCGACAAGCGCGTGCTCGACATCGACATGGACCGGCAGCAGGTGCTATCGACCGATCAGCTGCGGCTGCAGGTCGACGCCTATGCCCGCTACCGCATCGTCGATCCGCTGCGCATGGTGATCACCGCGGGCACCGAGCAGCGCGTGTCCGATCAGCTGCGCCCGATCCTGGGCTCGGCGATCCGCAACGAACTGGGCAAGCGGCCCTTTGCCGCGCTGCTCAGCCCCGAGCGCGGGCAGGTGATGGACAATATCCAGGCCGGATTGAACCGCGTCGCCAACCAATATGGCGCCGAGATCGTCGATGTCCGCATCAAGCGCGCCGATCTGCCCGAAGGCAGCCCGCTCGAAAGCGCGTTCCAGCGGATGCGCAGCGCGCGCGAGCAGGAAGCGTTGACGATCCGCGCTCAGGGCGCGCGCCAGGCGCAGATCGTCCGCGCCGAAGCCGATGCGACGGCGTCGCGCATCTATGCCGAAAGCTTCGGCAAGGATGCGAGCTTCTACGATTTCTACCGGGCGATGCAGTCGTATGAACGCACCTTCGGGACCGACGGCAGCACGCCGGAAGGATCGACCAGCATCATCCTTTCGCCCGACAATGATTATCTGCGGGAGTTCCGGGGGCGATAAGGCGATAATAGGCCCGAAAACGCTGTCGGATCGTTCATATTCAATCCGCGTTCAGCATCACTGGACGATTTTCCCCCGCTATTGGGGACGGACCTGATCAGAGGAAGAGTCACACGTGCGATACGCCTATGCCATTACCTCCGCGCTGCTGATCGGCGGCGCCGCCGCGACCATGACGCTGCAGCAGCCGCTGGGCGCGCAAACCCCGCAGAACCCCCCGGGAATGCAGGGCGCGGTGCCGCGCGCGGGCGCGCCGATGTCCTTCGCGGATCTGTCGGCCCGGCTGCAGCCGGCGGTGGTCAACATCTCGACGACTCAGCGCGTGCCGGTGGCGCAGCAGGGCAATCCGTTCGCGGGCACGCCGTTCGCCGATCTGTTCGGCCAGCAGCAGCAACAGACCCCCGGCGGCCGTCCGATCACGCGTGAGGCGCAGTCGCTGGGATCGGGCTTCATCATCTCGGCGGACGGCTATGTCGTTACCAACAACCACGTGATCGCCGCCGGCGCGCGCGGCGCGGTGGTCGAGGAAATCCGCGTCACGCTGCCCGATCGCAAGGAATATGTCGCCAAGCTGATCGGCCGCGACGAGGCGTCCGATCTGGCGCTGCTGAAGATCGAGGCGACCGGGCTGCCGTTCGTCCGCTTCGGCGATTCGACCAGCACGCGCGTGGGCGACTGGGTGATCGCCATCGGCAACCCGTTCGGGCTGGGCGGATCGGTTTCGGCGGGCATCGTATCCGCGCTGCACCGGGCGACCGGCGCGGTCGGCGGCGCCTATGACCGCTACATCCAGACCGACGCGGCGATCAATCGCGGCAATTCGGGCGGGCCGATGTTCGATCTGAACGGCAACGTCGTCGGCATCAACTCGTCGATCTTCTCGCCCACCGGCGGCAATGTCGGCATCGGCTTCGCGATCCCGGCGGAGCTGGCCAAGCCGATCATCGACACGCTGCGCACCGGCAAGGCGGTCGAGCGCGGCTATCTGGGCGTCGGCATCCAGCCGATCGATGCGGGCATCGCCGAATCGCTGGGCCTGCCGCGCAACACCGGCGAGCTGATCAGCCGGGTCGAGCCTGGTGAAGGCGCCGAGCGCGCGGGGATCAAGAGCGGCGATGTCGTCGTGAAGGTCAACAACCAGGAAGTGAATCCCGACAACACGCTGAGCTACATTGTCGCCAACCTGCCGATCGGCACGCGAGGGCCGATCGAACTGATCCGCAACGGCCGCCGCCAGACGGTGACGGCCACGGTCGGCAAGCGGCCGCCCGAGGAGCAATTGGCCGGGTTCGATGTCGAGGAGGAAACCGATCCGCTCGACGAGGCGCC
>JAESGW010000599.1_pt1 | contig 23690 bp, 25 predicted proteins | sample 9269791 | NCBI WGS metagenome assembly JAESGW01 (sample SAMN16773120, study PRJNA677053) | algae metagenome | isolation source: Aphanocapsa lilacina HA4352-LM1 and co-occurring heterotrophs from near cave... | place: USA: Maniniholo cave, near Haena, Kauai, HI | collected 2009-07-28 | reverse complement strand
CGAAGCCAGCGGAATATCAAATCGCGATACGCATAGGTTTCGGGCTTTTCTGCTCCTGTGTCGGCGAACAGGACAAGATCGATCCGGCGCCCCTGCGCGACCATCTCGAGCAACATCGCGGTTGAATCAACGCCAGCACCAAATGCGACGACAACGGGTGCAACCGCCGGCGGATGCGGGGGGACGAAAGACATCGCAGGAACCAGATTTCCGACTGTCAGGACGTCAGAAGATCGGCTCGAAGATCGACGCCAACATCGGCGACCGCGATACAAGCAATTGCGCTCGGCTGACCCGTTGCACGTTCGACGCGGTGCGGCTGTTCGGGGTCACTGGTGGCAAGGATAACAAACGATCCGCCGGCGGCGTCAGATAGTCTGCCGGCGACGCGATAGGCGTTGTCGAAGGTCGCGAGGGTTCGCATGGCGTTTCCTTGCATGACGGAGGAGGCTGTTTGGATATCGGGGCGTGCGCGCGGCATCTGGCGCGCGGATCTCAATAGTCTTCCGGCAATAGGATTGTGACGACGCGCGTCGTGATCGAGGAATCTGCCGGATCCTCCGAACCATATTCACAGCCGAGATCGTAATAGTCGATCTTCAACCATACTTTTCGCTCTTGGAAGAGAATGGAGGCGAAGTCGTGCTCGGGACTATCAGCTGCGAACTCGCATCGGCGAAAAGCTGCGAGCAGTTGAGCCTGGATGATCGCCGGGTGGTCTTTCTGCGAGATGCGGAAAGTCTCGAGGCAATTCCTTGTGAACATAATGCGGGCGCGGCGATCGAGGCCAAGGCGCGCGTCATCGTTCAGCCGCGCGATGGTTGCCGTGCGCGACTTGGCGTCGTCTTCGATGTGCATGATCGTCACCAATCGTAGCGTGGGAGTTCAGCGGCAGGCGGAGCATCGCGGTCGAACATGATCCAGCAACAGCGGCGATCGCGGGCGAGCGCCATGCACGCGAGCAGGTCTACAGGAAGGTCGTCGTCGGGTTCGCCGACATAGACGAACCATCCGAATTCGGGCTTTTCGAATGCGGGATAGCCAGACGTAGGCAACCAGCGATTGCAGGTAGCTTCTGTGAGATTGCCCGTTGAGAGTACAAGCATGGACTCAATCATTGACGCCTCGGGGTGAAAGCGCGCTCATCGGTCAAGCCGCAATCGGCAGCGCTGAAGCTGCATGGGCATCGATCCAGTCGGTTGCCGCCTGTGCGGCCGCCGCGGCGCGGAATATTGCGCGCGTGTCATGGCCGAGCGCCATCAGCCAGCTCGCAACATAGGCGGCATGATCGGGCCTCGGCGAATATGCGAGACCGAGATCGGCCATAAGGAAGCTGGCACCGATCTCGGCGACATATCCTGACAGTCCAGCGCAAAACGGCGGTTGGAAGGTGAAAACCATCGGTGCCTCCAGCACTGCCCAAAAGCCCACAGCCCCCCCGCGTCAGCGGCGTCCGCTGAGCGCGGGCGAAGCCCGTGCCAATCGCTTATGCGACGGGGCGGCCGATCCCGTAAGGGAGCGGCCGCCCTGACCTTCTATCGGTGATGTTCGCGAACGCGCTGCGCAGGATTATGCGGGCAACGACCGCTCATACCAGGGCCGGGTCTTCTTCACGAGTCCGACGACCGAGAGCATCACCGGAACCTCGACCAGCACGCCGACCACTGTGGCGAGCGCGGCTCCCGAGCCAAGGCCGAACAGGCTGATCGCGGCGGCGACGGCCAGCTCGAAGAAGTTGGAAGCGCCGATCAGTGCGGCAGGCGCGGCGACGCACCACGCGACGCCGAACCGGCGGCTCAGCCAATAGGCGAGACCCGCATTGAAATAGACCTGGATGAGAATCGGCACCGCGATGAGCGCGATGACCAAGGGATGCGCGATGATCGCCTCGCCCTGAAATCCGAACAATAGGACGAGCGTGGTGAGGAGCGCGAGCAGCGACACAGGGCCGAGTGCGGCCAGCAGTCGATCGAGCGCGGGCTGTCCGCCCGACGCCAATAGCGCGCGGCGGATGAGTTGCGCGGCGATAACCGGCACAACGATGTAGAGCAGGACCGAGATCAGCAGCGTGTCCCACTGCACCGTGATCGACGCGACCCCGAGCAGCAGCGCGACGATCGGCGCGAAGGCGAAAACCATGATGACGTCGTTCAGCGCGACCTGGCTGAGTGTGTAGTTGGGCTCGCCGTCGCACAGGTTGGACCACACGAACACCATCGCCGTGCAGGGCGCCGCGGCGAGTAATATGAGGCCGGCGATATAGGAGCCGATCTCGGCGTCGGGCAGCCAGGGGCGGAACAGATAGCCGAGGAAGAAGGTGCCGAGCAGCGCCATCGAAAACGGCTTCACCGCCCAGTTGATGAAGAGCGTGACGCCGACGCCCTTCCAGTGCCGGCGGACCGATCCCAGCGCACCGAGGTCGATCTTGAGCAGCATCGGCACGATCATCAGCCAGATGAGCAGCGCGACGACGATGTTGACGCGCGCCACCTCGGCCGAGGCGATGACCGCGAACAGGCCGGGAAGCGCATAGCCGAGCGCGATACCGACGGCGATGCACGCCGCGACCCAGAGGCTGAGATAGCGTTCGAAGGTACCGATCGCGGGCTTCGGCGCCGCGGCCGCATCGCTCACGCGGCGTCCCCGCGCCGGCTGCTCGCGCCTTCGGTCTGGCCGATCTCGCGGACATGCGCCCTCAAGGCCATCGCGTCGAGCTGGTCGAACGGCAGCGCCAGGAACAGCTTGATGCGGTTCTCGAGATAGCGCAGCGCGGTGACGAAGGCGCGTTCGCGCTCGATATCGTTGCCCTCGACATGGCTCGGGTCTTCAATGCCCCAATGCGCGGTCATCGGGTGTCCGGGCCAGATCGGACACGTCTCGCCAGCGGCATCGTCGCAGACGGTGAACACGAAATCCATCGCCGGCGCGTCGGGGTTGACTGCGCCTTTGGGGAAACTGCCCGCGGAATAGCCACGGAAACGGCCTTCGCCGAGCTTGTTCATCGCGCTCTCGGCGAGGATCGAGCGGGCGGAGTTGCCGGTGCAGAGGAACAGGATGTTGAAGACGCGGTCGGTCATTGAACGGCTCCGGGTTGGCAGCATGCGGCCCTGGTGACGACATCAGCGAGCGGAGCGCAGATCTCCGAGGCGCCGCCGCAGCAATCTTCCATCAGGAAGCCGAGCAGGTCGGTCATGGCGGCATAGTCGGCGGTGTAGATGATCGAGCGGCCCTCGCGCCGCGACGACACGAGCCCGGCGTGGCCGAGGATGTTCAGGTTGCCCGAAAGGGTCTGCGGCACATGGCCCGTCGCGCGCGCGATGGCGCCGGAGGCCATGCCTTCGGCGCCGGCGCGAACGAGCAGGCGGAACACCTCGAGGCGGCCCGGATGCGCGAGCGCGGACAGCGAGGAAACGGCGGCGTTGGCGTTCATCAGCAGCACGCCTGCTTCGGCGCGGGGGCGTCGGCGGGGCCGCAGCAGGCGGCCGCGGCGGGATCGGGCAGCACCTCGTCCTCGCCGTAGCTGGTCGCTTCGCCGAAGGTGAAGAACGTCTCCCAGCGCACGCCCGCGGGATCGCGGACCCAGCTCTTGTCCGACTGCGCGTAGCAGCAGGTGGTCGCTTCCTGATCGAAGGTATCGGCGCCGGCAGCCTTGAGGCGCCCCGCGAGCTCACCGAGCTCGTCGGCGCTGTCGACCTGGATGCCGATATGGTCGATGCCAGTCGCGCGCGCTCGCTCGGAGATCGCGAAGTTGACCTTGGGATCGTCGAGCATCCACTTGGCGTAATCGTCCTTCACCACGACGGGCGCGGCGCCGAACAGCGTCTCGTAGAACTGGATCGATGCGCCAAGATCGGGCACGCTGACGTGCAGATGGATGCGCTTCATGGGATGGCTCCTGACAACGACTTGATGACATTACGAGTATATCCGTAATATCATCGAGTCAATCAGCACGATGCTCATGGCTGCTGCTCGTGCATCCAGTCGGCCGCCGTCTGCGCCTTGCTCGCGGCGGTGAAGATCGCGCGCGGCTCGTCCTTCAGGAGCTGGAGCCAGGAGGCGATATAGGCGGCGTGATCGGGTCGCGGCTCGTGTGCGATCCCGAGATCGGCGAGGATGAACGAAGCGGTCAGCTCAGCGGTCGCCTCCTCCATCGCGAGAGCATGCTTGGTCCACTTGGCGCTGAAATCCCGGTCGAGCCGATGGGCTGCGCCGCTGGCATGGGCTGCCTCGTGGACATGGGTCGCGTAGAAGCCGTGCGCGTGGTGGAAGGCGCTGAAATCCGGCATATGGATGCGGTCTTCGGCGATATGATAATAAGCGCTTCCCGACCCATAGACGGTATCGATGCCGAGCGCGGCGATGAAGGCTTCGGCGGCGGCGAGCCGTTCGCTCTCGGGCAGAACCGGCCCCGTCTCGGGGGCATAGCCGTCGACCTGATCGGCGTTGAACAAGCTGAAGGCGCGAGCGAAGAGCCGCTTATGATCGCCGTCCTCGTCGCGGTCGTCGTCGCCCTTGGCGCGAACCTCCTTCCAGAGGACGCCGAGGCTGGCGTGTTCGCCCTTGCGGACCTGAGCGCCGAGCGCCTGCCACTGGCGATAGGTGCCCCAGACCCCGCTCGCATGGCCGCTGCCATAGGCGGCCGCCCAGAGCGAGACGGTGTTGATGCCGCGATAGGGCTTGCCGCTGGCGACGTTGGTCGGGCGGGTGACGTCGGCGCCGCTGTGATGCCACGGCATACGCCAGGTCCCGGTTCCGGCTTCGATCGCCGCGACGATCGCGTCGGTGACGCGGGCATAGACGTCTGAACGTGCTGGTGATGACATGATCCGATCCTCCGCTTCCGCGCCGGGGGTCATCCCCGGCGGCGGAGACCGATCAGCGCCGGGCACAGGCGGAAGCGCGCACCCGCAGGGCCGCAGCGGAGCGGAGGACGGCGAAGCCGTTGCACGCGGTCGCCGACCGGCGCAGGACTCCGCCCAAAGCCGGGGTGGGCTACGGCGCGGGAGGATCGATCGCCGCGATCACCGCGGTCAGACGGTCGAGCTCGCCGGTCAGCGCCGTGTGCTGGAGATCGGAAAGCCGACGCTCGCCGAGCAGCGCGCGGGCATCGGCGGCGGCCTTCTCCCATGCCGGCCTGTGGCGGGCCGCGATGCAGGCGTTGGGGCAGCGGGTCGGATCGCACAGGGTGGTGAGCGGGTGCCGGGGATCGGGGGTCGTCACCCGCTTGAGGCAGAGCGCGGTGGCCGGATCGAAGAAGCAGTCCGCGAGCGGGCCGACATGGAGAGTGCGCGCGACACTGGCGAGCATGACGCGAAGGCGGGCGCGGTCGGCGATCAGGGCGGGCAATGGACCGAGCCGCGCCGCCGCATCGTCGAGGGTCCGCTCGATACGCGGACCCGCCGGTCCCGAGAGCGACGCGCCGCCCTGCCGCCGGTCGAAATAATCCAGCAGGTCATCCTGCTGACCGAGGCGTCGCTGCGCTTCCACCTCGGCGCGGAATCCCGAAGCGCTCGTGCCGGCATAGCCCTCGAAAGCGGCGACCGAGGCGTGCTTATAGTGGATCATGCCGGCGACGGTGCCGAACGGACGGTTGGCGATATGCCATGCGATCGTGCGGCGGAACTGCCGTGTCGTGATGCGCCACGGCTTACCGTCAGGTCCGAACGGGACGACCGGGATATCGGCCTCTCCGAAGGCGGCGTTCAGATGATCGCGGAAGGCGTTTAGCTGGCGCACGACTTCGCTCGACAGATGGGCCTTGGTAACGGCGCTGCGCCGCAAGACCGGCCAGAGCGTGTCGTTGCCCGTCGCCCGCGCCGCGCTATCCGACAGGCGTTCGAGCACCGCAATCGCATCCGCGACCGGCTCGATCGTCACCCAGCTCGCGGCCTCTCCGGTGCTCGACCGGCCCTTGTAGAGGGTGGAGCGAACACGGTGCCGCTCGATCAGGCCGTCTTCGCTGCGCGTGGTAGAGAGGCAGCCGCGCCGCATCGCCTGCACCTCGCAGTCGCGCATGCCGGTGAGATAGGCGCAGAGGATATAGGCAGCCGCCTGGAGCATGCGCTCCTCATGCTGGAGGGTCTTCGCATCGAAGCGTGCGCGCCATGGTCGGCCGCTCTCGGGATCGGTCGAGATCGGCGTGTCCATGCCTCCGACCTCCACGCCCAGCTCGGTTGCCGCAGCGTGAATCATCCCCGGTTCGCCGCAGGTCAGCATGAGATGCGCGCGCGGCTCCGCCTGCACGTCAATCCCGGCATGAAGATGCAGCAGATGGGCGTTGATAGGTGGGGTCACGACGCCCGTGGCCGCATCGACGCGCAGCTTGCCGTTGTGGGCGGTCCCCCAGATCGGCACGCCGCGCCCCTCGCGGCGGCGGCGATCGAAAAAGGCCTTGAGCCGGGCGCGCCGGCGTCGACGGCGATCGGCCTCGGAGACGCCGGCATCGACGGCCGCGACACGATCGCGCCGTGCTTCGAGCCGGTCGAGCTCGCGCCGCGCGGCCAGAATATCGTGCGCGAAGACCGTGACGTAGCGCAGCGACCAGGCCAGCAGCGGCGTGATGACCTGCTCCGGCATGCGCGGGGTGCGGTTCTCGCGCACATGCCGGTGCCCGGCGACACGCGCGGCTGCTCGCCCCGCCCAGGGCTCGAATCCGAGCCCGCCAGCGGGCAGGTGATCGCGGAAATGATAAAGGTCGACGACCACCTCCAGAAGCTGGCCCACGATGACGGGCCGCCGCGCGGGATCGGCGCGCAGGTGGCGCGCATAGGCGTCGACCAACGGCTGATCGATGCGGCCGAGATCGAGCCGTCCGATCCGGTCGCGCGCGAACGCGAAAAACCGGCGTGCCCGGTTGAACGCCTGCCGGACGCTGGCCGGCGGCAACTTCGCCCGGCAGCCCGGAATATCGAAATTAAGGCGGGCATAGAGATAGGCGCGCATCGCCGCCTGCACGTCGGCATGGTCGAGCACATCGAAATGCACGGTGACGTGGCAGCGCCGTGCGTTCTCGCGGAACACGGCGGGACCGAGATCCCAGCTCGGGTCGCCGACGCGCGACAGCGCCTCGCGGGCGTGACCTGGCTTGAGCGGCGCGGTGGTCAGCACGGGCCGGTCGTCGAATGCCGGCATGCTGGCATGAACAGGCTCGGTCATCCGCGCGCCTCCGGTGGGAGATAGAGCTGCTCGGTCGACATCTGCCGGCGCGCGTCGGCGATAACGGCGTTGGAGAAGGCGGGCAGAACCTGGCTGGTGATGCGGGCATGGACGCGGCCGAACTTGGTCGCCCAGTCGGCCGCCGGAAGGCCCTGCCGCTGCTCCTCGACGAAGGCGAGGAAAGCGAGGATCGCAGGGAGCTTGCGTGCGGTGATGACGGCGTTGGGGCAGTCGAGGCAGCCCCAGAAGGGCTGCGCGCAGGGCGCTCCGGCCTCGGCGAAGGGGCTGTTATGGAAGCCCGCGCAGGCAGCGAGCCAGACATCCTGTTCGCCGTCGAGGAGAGGACGCACCGCATCCGGCGGCACCAGCGAAGCGGCCTGGTCGGGCGCATCGCGCAACGCCTGTTCGGCAATCGGCGTGAGCACGGTCGGCATCGCGGCGGCGACCGCTTCGCGAAACGCATCGGCGACGGTCGCCTCATGCAGCGGACGAAGCGATGGCAGATCGGCATAGTGACGCGCCGCGACCTCGCGGCTGTGACCGACCGCGAAGCGGGTCATATGCCCTTCGGTCTTGGCATACCACAGCGCCTTGTGGGTCTTGCGCAGCCGGGAGAGCAGGAGGTTGAGCGGCTCGCCGTCGTCATCGAGGATGCCGTGGCGGCGAGCCCAGGCGGGAAACTGGTGCTTCAGGTCGAAAATGCCGCCGCGAAGGCCGCCGACGTTATGATAGGCCCAGAGGCAATCCCCCGGCAGGTGCTTGCGCGCGGCCGCGGTGACGTCGATCAGGCGGCGGATCAGCCCGCCAGGCGTGCCGGCGCCGCCGTCGCGGATACGCATGCTCTTGTGCTCGGCGCCGCGGGCGCGCCGCTTCAGGTAGCGCAGCTCGACCGTGCCGGCATGAGCGTTGGCGAGGCAATCCACCGTCAGCCTCTTCAGGCACTCGGGCTCAAGGCCGGTATCGAGGGTGAGCAGCACGAGCAGGGGCGGCAGGTCGCGGGCGAGCAGATGATGGCGCGCGTGGAGATCGTCGATCAGCGTGCTGATCGGCAGGCCGCGTCGCAATCGCATGAAATAGAGCGCGCGCAGCTCGGATCGGTCGGCTGTGACAGAACCCTCGCGTGCGATGAGCGCTTCGACGTTCGCGCGCGCGGCCTCGATCACGGCATCTGCCGCGTCGGTGCGGTCGTCGGCGCCGAGCCGCCGAAACAGCGCCTCGACATCGCCGCGCGCCGCGTCGCGCAGCGCGCGGGCGACAAACGGGCTATAGGCATCGCGCGGGGTCGAGCGTCCGACCGATACGGCCATCGTATAGCGCAGCCGCTCGCGCAGGTCCGGCGCGATCCAGTCGGGGCGGTCGGCATCGATCGCACGCAGCATGTTGACGATCTTGCTGACCGTCGTGTGCCGGTGGATCGCTCCCATCCCGCTCCGTTCGAGCGCCGCCGCGAAGCGGTCTATGTGCTCGGCGCGCAGATCGGAGGCGCCGATCGCCTCGGGCGCTGCTTTGGCAAGCCAGGCGAAGAAGATCCGGAACACCCGAACATACTGCTTGATGACGCTGGCCGCTCCGATCGGTCCCCCGAGCGCGGCCGAGCGGCGCAGCGCGCCGGCGAACGCAATGGCGAGCGGGCGTGGATCGAGCGCGGTCATATCGATCAGCACCGTTCCGCCATGCCGGGCCTCGACGGTGAACTTGAGGCCAAGCACCGGGTCGGCCTGCGCCGACGTCGGTGCGATGGTTGCGAACGCGACCGGACGGCCCTTGCGCGGACGTTCGCTCATGCGCCCTGCGGTCCCGGCAGCAGCGCCAGCAGCTCCTCGACGGCGGCATCCACCGTGTCGGCGCGGGCCGCGATATGGTCGAGATAGATATAGGTGGTGGTGAGGCTGGCGTGGCCGAGCAGGCGTTGCACCTGTTGCAGCGGATCGCCGAGGATCAGCCGGTAGCTGTCCACCGGCCCCGCCGGCAACGCCGCTTCGCGAAGCCGCTGCTGGATCAGCAAGGCGAGCATGTGGACGGCGAAGGTGTGGCGAAGCTGGTGCGGACTTATCGACAGCGGGAAGCCGTTCTCCTCGCACCGCTTGCAGGCGCGGGTGAAGATTACCTCCCACGAGTTGGGGCGGACCGGCTGCCCGACCTCGGTCAGCCACAGCGCCGTCGGCTCGCGCGGCGTTCCATCATCGCCGCACAGGATCAGGCGGCACCGTTCCTCGGGAGTGCAGGCATCGCGCATGCGATCGAGGCCGGCGTGGGTGACGTAGATCGGCCGCTCGATCTTGTCCGCGCCGCCGCGCTGCCCGAACTTGGTCACGGCGGCCGTGCGTTCGACCGTGACATAGGCGGCGATCTGGCGGAGCAAGCGGCGCGGGATCAGGATGCTGCGCCCTCGATCGCCCTTGGTGAGCAGCGGCGGCAGAGGCAGCCAGAGCTGCCGGGCCTGCTCGTCGCCCTGATCCAGGGCGGCAAGCTCGGTCGCGAGCAGGCCCGACGCTTCTTCGAGGCGCAGTCCGGTGGTGACGAGCAGGTCGGCGAACAGCGCGTTGCGAAGACCGTTGCGGTCGCGCGCGCCGGGGCGCTCCAGGCCGTCAGCGGTCAGGCCGCGCAAGCCGACCTCGCGGAAGATGCGGTAGTCGTCCATCGTGACGAACTGCACGTCCGATCGTCGGGCAGCGCGCTCATAGGCGTCGTTGCGCGCGGCGATCATGCCGCGCCGGCCCCCTTGCGCCGGTCGCCAGACCGCGCGGCGGCTGAACGGCGCCTCGGCGATCAGCCCCTGCTGCTCGCCCCAGCGATAGAGCCGGTCGAGGCTCGCGACCGCCCTGTTCCAGCTCGCCGCGCTGATGCGCTGCCCGACCTCGTCGCGACGGCGCGCGCGATGATAGGCGGTCACATCGTCGCGGGTCGCGTCCCATGCCGTCTTGCCGCAGGCATCGAGAAAGCGAAGCCAGACCGCGACATCATAAGCGTAGGCGCGAAGCGAGTGCCGCGAGCGGACCCCCGCCAGTGGCAGGTCGAGAAAGAAGCGGTCCAGGTCAGGATCGTAGAGCGCATGGCCGCGCAGGATCAGCGGCACATGCGCGTCGAGGCCATCGGCCTCGCGCCGCTCGCAAACAGTGATGGTCGGCACCGGCGCGAAACCCTCCCCCCAGACCCCCCACCCGGAAGCTGACCTTCACACCGATGCGCCCTATGGCCCGGCAGTAATCAGGCTGGCCTCGCCAGCTCTTGGGTCAGCGCTACGGCCAGCCTGATTACTGCCTACCGTGGGCGTCCATCGCCGACCTTAGTGCAATGTTGGGTGCGGCGCAGACTGTCCAGATAAGGCGACCAGTTCTTCACGGGCGCGAATGGATCGATCCTTGAAATAATCGCGCAGGGTTTCGCGGGCGAGGCGCTGGGCGCTGCCTGTCGAATGCACGATTTCATGTCCGAGTGTCGAAATGAAGCCTTCGTCGCTGTCGAAGGCTTCGCGCGCGGGCATGTAAACGCGATCCTGGTCGGGGCGATAATATGCGTCCCAGGGGCCATAGTGGAAAGCAACGCCGACGCTTTCGAGATACATTTTCGCGGAGGCGACAGCCTCGCCGATCGGACGTGCGCTCGCCTGCGCGCGTTCGGGCGCGCCGTCGACCTGCGATTGGTTGAAGACAACAAAGCTCCGGGCAAAGAAGCGGCCGCCGCGGTCCTCCCCGTCGCCATCGACTGACGGTAGGTTGCCCAGGTGCCGGATTGAAAGCCTTGAGCCTCCGCGGAGGCCCAAAGGACGAGGCGGTTGATGCCGGTATAAGCGCGTCCGACAGCACTCGTCGGCCGCATCACCGTCCCGCCATCATGGTGCCAGGGCATACGCCACTGGCCGGCGCCGGCGTCGATCGCAGCGGACAGCTCGGCGGTGATGGTCTGATAGATGTCGTGACGGGACTTCATGACGCGTTTCCTTTCTGAAGTTCAGAGCTTTGCTCACTCTCCCCATCCCCGCTTTCCTCCCCGTCCGCGTGATCGCGCGGTGACGCATCGGCCGATGACGTGTCGTCGGCCGTGATTTCCAAGGGAGGCATCTGGACGTCGGCATCAGCAAACCAAGCCCGGAGCGACGAGAGGCTTTCGTGCGGTCAAGGATCTCGCGGGTGGCGACCGTCGCGCCATTTTCGTTGGCGGGATAGGTTGCGACGGCGCCACTACCCGTGAAGACTTCGCGTTCCGGTAGCCACAATCCGGTATATCCGGCGCACCATCGGGAATAGGATAGCCCGTTTTGCAAGCACCAGAGTTCCAGAACGGGGAAATGTCCTCCGATTGCCTGATGGTCGAAGAGATGCAGAGGTTGACCCTCGATGCGATCTTCTGGGGTAAAAGGCTCGCCATCTTCTTCGATGCGAAGATCTTCATCGGCGATCAGGCGGCAGAGGACTACGAACTGATCCGGCGACACACGGCCACCGATGATGATGGATGCGGATGCGCAATCAGGCATCGGATTGACTCCATTAGGTTTTCTGATGAAGATGCGAATGGCGCGCAGGCAGTTTCCGGCTCGGAAATTGAGGCCCCGCCTGCGCGCCGCTCGGTTCAGGCGGCTTCCGCCAGTGGCTCGACGTCGGCTTCGGATGACCCGGCATCATTGACGCTCGGGTCGGTGTCATCGCCGGTTTCAACTTCGCCATCATCCAGATGCTGGGTGTCGCTATTTGCGTCATCGTCGTCGATCGGCTCGGGATCCTTCACCGCCGGCGTTTCTGCCGCCATGAAGCCCATCACATCCGGAATCCAGCTCAACGCCCGTACTTTCACCTCAGGCGTGACGATGGTTTCGCCGGCGCAGAGCTTGGCAGCCGCAGAAGACAGGGCAGCCTTCTTTTCGCTGGCGTAGCGACCCGGGAGTTCCGGATCGAGCTTGCCAAGGATGGACAGGATCTGCGGCTTGCGGATCTTGTCGAAGAAGACATCCGCGCTCGGCCGCCAGTGTTCGGCGGTATCGATCTCGAGCAGGGCGCCAAGCTTCGACTGGAAGCTGTTAGCGCGATCGCCGGTCGCAAGGCTGGCCTGAAGGCTTTGGCTGACCGCAAAGGCAAGCCATGCCGCTTTGTCGGCTTCGTCGAGCTCACGAAACGCCTGGAACGCGCTGAAACTGTTATCGGCGCCTGCCCAATCGCATGGAAGACCGGAACGGATCGCATCGAGCCCATCTTGTGCCGCGGTAGAGTGGGCGGCGGAAATGCCGGCGGGATCGAACAGGTCGCCGATGGTCACCATTACGCCCGTGTCGTTGTAAGCGGCATGACCCGTAAATTTCCGCGCGAGACGGAAGATGGTTAGGTCGAGCGCGAGTGCGGGATCGTGCGCGATGTGCAACGCCAATACGTCGCGGCGTTCCTTGGCAAGCTGCTCCTCGAGCGACCGGGGAAGAGCGTCCTCCAGGACAGCGCGGTCAGCGCCGTCGCCGGTGACCTTTTGCGACTGCTTTTCGCGCTTGGGAGCCTTCGTCGAAAAGTAGCGGTGCGACGCCTTCGGGGTGCCATCGCTGGCGAGCACCACGAACGTTCCAACATGCGGTCGTTCGTCTTCCGGAATCACGTAGCTGCGCTTGTCGATCTCGGTATGCTCGGCATCCAGCGCTTCATTCTCGGCCTCGAGACGCGAAATAGCATCCGGATCGGTTGCATCTTCCAGTTCTTCCTCGATCGACTGTAGACGCTCTTCGATCGCGGTCAGGCGGGTCTGATCTTCTTCGTTCAGTTCGCCGCGCCGGATGTAATAGTCGTGGAGGCCGTCGGTCGCCGAATGCGGAATGTGCTGGGCTAGGAGAACCCGAACCCATCCCAGTGTGCCGACGGCCATGATGGCTTCTGCAGCTTGCTCGAGCTTCCCGCGGGCGATGTCTTCAGCGATTGGGCGATCAAGCCATTGCCCTTCGCCCTCGCCGGCGAATAGGTCACGTTCAATTCGACCACCAGCGGCGAGATACTCCTCCTCACCGACCAGTTTCGCAACCGCGCTGCTCGCATCGATCGCGCTGTCGTTGACATAGCGTCGGATCGTGTGCGGCTGGTCACCTTGCCAGCTATCCTTGAAAACATTCCAGGCTGCGAGCTGGGTGTCCCGATCGGAGGTGCTGCCATAGGCCTTAGCAACGTCGAGGGTGATTTTCCCTTCGGCGAGCGCATCGAAGATCGGCTCTGCCAGATCGGCGAGGCGGAGGCGCCCCTGAACGTGACGGACCGTGACGCCCATGCGCCGCGCGAGTTCTTCCTCGCTTTCGCCCTTGTCCATGGCGGCGCGGTAACCACGGCATTCGTCGGCGGGCGACATGGCTTCGCGGATGATGTTCTCGGCCAAACTGATTTCTTCAGCGAGCGCGGTCGCTTCGTCATTGCATACCCTGGCATCGACCATGGCATTCTTTGGCAGTTTGCGGCCTTCGATCAGCTTCGCGATAGCGCGCCAGCGTCGGCCGCCCGCATGGACATCGAAGAATGACTTCTTGTCTGTAGCGGGGCTCACGATGATGGGCTGCAGGAGCCCATATGCGTCGATAGAGACCGCTAGCGCTTCAATACCTGCTTGGGTGAAGGTTTTGCGGGCATTCGCAGGCGAGAGGCGGAGCTTGTTGAAGGGAATCGGCTGGTTCTGCATGATGAATCTCCGGTAACAACCGAGACCCGGTTCATGGGCTTAACTCCCAAGGGGCCTCGCCCCCCCTCCTTCCCCCTCCCCTCTCATTCTCGGCGTGCCAAAGGCGCGCCAGAACTTCGCGGGACGCGGTTTATTGCGCGCGGGCGTCATGCTCCTATTGGAGAGCGTGTGGCTGGGAGTTTTGAATCGCTCGAAGAGATCAGGCGAAACCGCTCAAATATCGCGGTGCGATGCGGTTTCTGCGCGCATCAGGGCGTCGTGGACGGCGTAATATTGTGGCGCTGGTTTGCGCTGCACCGCTGGGACAGTCGGCCGACAGACGTCATCGAGCATATGCGCTGCACAATTTGCCGGCGCCGGCCAGTCGAGGTCGAGCCGACGTCGGAAGCACCAACGATTGTATTTGGGCCGCGCGATGACGCGGAATGGCAGGAAGTTGTGGCGAGGCTGCGCCATAGGCCGCCTCGCCAGCCAGATTGGTAATCAGGCGCGCTTTGCAGCCGGTTTGGTGGCACCGCGGGCAGGTTTACGACCGCCACCCCGTCCTTTCGTGCCGAGCCCGATTTCTTTTGCCAGCACCCGCCGCTTCTCCGCGTAGCTTGGTGCGACCATGGGATAATCGGCAGGCAGTCCCCATTTTGCCCGATAGTCTTCGGGCGTCAGCCCATAATGGGTCATAAGATGTCGGCGAAGCATTTTAAGCTTCTTTCCGTCTTCAAGACATACGATGTAATCAGGTTTCACCGACGACCGAATTGAGACCGCCGGCACAAGGGGCTCTTCCGGCTTTTCAGCGGGATGAGATAGTCCAGAGAGTGCGGCATGCACGTTGGTGATTAGAAGTGAAAGGTCTGAGATTGCGACGCTATTGTTGCCAACATGCGCGGCAACAATATCTGCGGTGAGGGTGAGAAGATCATCCGTATCTTGGGGAATATCGTTCATTTGACTTTTCCTGATGGTTGGGTTGCGACCGGCGCCCTAATCCCGATTGGTGAGCCGTTCTGCAAGCATTTTTTGCATTATACCCGCGAGGGATCCTCCAGGATATCGCCATGATTTGACCATTTCGATAACTTACAGAAGTGTAAGCCTATAGTGCAGTCAAATGAAGACACATTGACATTTCAAGCACTACCGCGGGCGTTCCCGACAATCGGTGCCTATTTTAGGCCACCGATTCTTCCTGAACTATCTTCGAATCGCTTGTTTCATTTAGCCGAGAGTGTCGAGACAATGTCGGCAGCTCGCGACACGGGGATGAATATCCGGGTCTTAAACTGGATGATCTCTGTGAAACAGCCCTGGGCTTTCAGTGTCGGCAACGACCGCGGATCAAATCCGCTGAGCTCAAGTCGCGATTCCCCATTCACGCGCCTGCGCTGAAGCGTCAGACCGGTGTTGACGCCGATCGCCACCGTCTTGCCTTCCCAGGCGGCAGCGACAATTTCTTCCGGTGCTAGACTGACTGTGGCAGTTATCCCAAGTTTGCCGAGCAAAGCGTTCACATCGCCGCGCGGGACAATACGCCCAAGCAGCGCACGCCCGTCGGCGGTCACGAGACGACGAACTTCAGGATCATCGCCCAGCAGATTCCAGATTGGAAGCAAGCGGCCGACCGCGAGGAAGAAGCGCTCGCGGTTTGGGTCCTGGCCGAACTCGTCGCACTCGGCCTTCCAGCATGTTTCGAATGTCCCGACGTCGGCAGGCTCCCACATGCTCTCTTCGAGGTCGCCGGCAGTGATGTATTGGCGATGCCCGGGCCGTGTGAGCTGCCAAGTCGCCACGGCCTCGCCCGTGTCGGTAACGCGCGTCCTTGCCGGTGTCTGAAGCGCAACCTTGCCCGAACGGCCGTTGCGCAAGCGAAGCGCCCGGTTGCCGAAACGATCGGCCAGCGCGGACACGTCCGCCAGCGAGCGCACGTCGCGCTGCCACTCGGCCTCGACCGTGAGGAGCCGTGTCGAGGTCGACCTGCCCGCTCCACCGCGGAGGGTTATTTCGTCGGCAATCGTCAGCTTGTCGGCACGGATGGTTTCGACCCCGGCATCGAAGGTGCCAGCCTTTTTCGCGGCATCGATACGAGTTTCGACAAGACCCAGATATTCGTCAAAGATCGCATTCTGGATCGCGATCGGCAGAGCAAGAATGCGGTTAAGCCACTGCTGGATGGGCGGCAGCTTTTCGACCAGCTCGCCCTCATATTCGAGGCGCAGCCCGGTGCGGTGACAGAAATCCCCGAAAGCGACGCTGGTCAGCTTGCCGCGATGCAACAGTCGATACCAGGTCAGCAGCGCATGTTTGGCATAGTCGCTTTCGAGATTGTCCATTGGATCGAAGAGATTTTGCCCGCCCGTCTGGCGCTGACCCCGGGTAAGAGCGCCGAGCGCATCGAGCCGACGCGCGATCGTCGAGATGAAGCGGCGTTCGCCGCGGCAATCGGTCGTCACCGGGCGAAAGATCGGAGGCTGTGCCTGGTTGGTCCGATTGGTTCGGCCGAGCCCTTGGACCGCGCGATCGGCGCGCCAGCCTGGCTCGAGGAGGAAGTGAACGCGGCGCTGCTGGTTTCGGTGATCAAGGCTGGCGTGATAGGATCGGCCCGTCCCGCCGGCGTCCGAGAAAACGAGGATGCGCTTGGCGCCGTTCATGAACGCGTCGGCATCCGCCATGCAAGCCGAAGTCGAGCGCGACTGCAGTTTCTGGCTGCCGTCCGGCAGACGCACGAGACGTTTCGTTCGTCCAGTCACCTCGGCAACCGCGTCGGTACCAAATCGTTCGATAACGGCATCGAGGGCGGGCGCGATCGGTGGCATCGCGCCAAGCAGTTCGAGAGTCTCCTCGCGAATCCGCAGCGCCTCCTGACTATGCACCGGATTCCCGTCGGCATCAGACAGCGGGCGCGACCGTTCATTGCCATCCTCATCGCTGACGACTTCCATGGCCCGCGTGGGAAATGCCGCCTGAAGATAGTCCATCACGAGCTCTCGGGGCGACAGGTCGAGCGCCAGCTCCGCGCGATCGGCGGCATCGAGATCGGCGAGGCGGCGCGAGAGCAGGGCTTCGCTTGTCGTGACGAGCTGGATGACGGCACTCTGGTCGGACTGCAGAGCGACGTCGATCGCCGGCAGCAGACTTGGCAATTTCATCGCGAGAAGGAGCGCGGAGAAGAAGCGCTGTTTCGCACTTTCGAAGCGCGATCTTGCAGCCGACAAGGCTTGTCCGTTGAGGGTGGCACCGGTTAGCCTGTCGACGACGCCGGCAGCGGCAAGTGCATCCTCCATATTCCGATGAATGATCGCCCAGGCGTCTGCATAGGTGTCAAAATCTTTGATCTGCGCAGGCGTCAGCTCATGCTCGAGGATATCATATTCGACGCCAGCATAGGACAGCGCGCGCGCGGTATAGACTCCCATGGCCTTCAGCTCGCGCGCGACAAGCTCCATCGCTGCGACGCCGCCGTCACGAATGCGCGCGGTGAACGCCTCTCGGTCGACAAAGGCCGTCCCTTCGCCCCATAGGCCAAGCCGGATCGCATAGGCCAGATTGTTGACATCTGACGCGCCGGTAGCGGAAGCATAGATGACGCGCGCACGGGGCAAGCGGTTCTGAAGCTCGACCCCGACAGTACCTTGCTGGGATCCCGATGTCGCGCCAAACCGCCCTTCGCCACCCGCAACGCCGCCCATGGCGTGCGCTTCGTCGAACAGGAGCAGCCCGTCGAACTCGTTGCCGAGCCATGTCAGGATCTGGTCAAGTCGGCGATCGCCGCCGGCTTCGCTTCGCAGGGTGGCGTAGGATGCGAACAGGATGGAATCGCCGATCTCGATCCCTGCTCCCGCGCGGACACGGCCCAAGGGTTGAATATCGAGCGGGGTTCCACCGAGTGCCTGCCAGTCGCGGCGGGCATCTTCAATCAGGGCGCTGCTATCGCTTAGCCAGATATGGCGCCGTTTACCGCGCAGCCATTGATCCATGATGATCCCCGCGATCTGGCGTCCCTTCCCTGCCCCGGTTCCGTCACCGAGGAAGAAGCCCTGCCGATAGCTTTGACCTTCGGCATGAGGAATGAGGGCAAGACCCTTTTCCGGCAGGCGATAGCGGCCCGGCAGGTCGATTTCCGTCGCGGCGAGAGCGTGGACGATCGTCTCGAGCTGCGCTGCGCTCAGAATCCTGTCGTCGAGGACCCTCTTGGGGAGCTGCGGTCGATAATTCGGTGTCGGCAGTGCGACGGCCGCCATCGCGGCGGACTCTACCAGCGGGCTCGGATGCTCGGAAGGATGGTCAAATTCGAGACGTTGGCTGCGCCATGGAACGTAGAGCGCGGTATCGTCGTGGGCCACGGCGACGGGATCGTGGACCCGATAATTGACGGTTGCGATCTCGAAGCTCGGAAGTGGTCGCGCGGCCCGCGGGAACGACTTGGCTGGTGCTGCTCGGAATGCACCGAATGGCGACGCGGGCTTTTTCGATCGCCACGGCGTAGGCGGCGTGGGCTTCGGCGGACCTTTCGCGCGAGGTGGGATTTCGCGAATGGCTTCAAGAAGGCTGCGCACAGATGCCCGGTTGATTGTCGATGGCGGACGCCGGCTCGCGAATTCTTTGTCGGCGACGATAATCCGCACGGCGACGGCCGTCCCCTTCCCAGCAAAGCCCTTGTCGATACGGAGCATCAACCGGATGTTCGCGCCCGAAGTTGCGCGATCGAATAGCGAGCCGTGTTTTCCGGCAGGGTTGAAGTTGTCCGGCATGATGGCGACGATACGGCCGCCGGTCTGAAGAACAGCGAGCGCCGCGGCGAAATGGCGGTGAGCCGCGAACGGGTCCACGGCGCCGGCAGCGTTGCCGGCGAAGGGCGGATTCATAATCACGACGGTCGGCGGAGCCGATACGTGCTGATTGATTTGAGCCGCGTTGAATGACGTGACGCAGCTTCCGGGAAAGAGATGTCGTAGTAGCCCTGCCCGGACCGGATCAAGCTCATTGATATGGACAGCTTTGGCGTGATCCGCCCACGTCGCAAGCATTCCAACGCCGGCGCTGGGTTCAAGGACGGCATCGTCGTCACCGATCGCGGCGAGGTGGGACACGAACCATGCGAGCGGCAATGGGGTGGAAAAATGCTGGGCCGAGATTTGCTCCTCGCTCCGGACTGTTTGCGTGGGGAGCCGCTTCTCGAATTCCTCGAGCTTCTCGACGATCCCAGTTGGTGTCTTGGGGAGCGTCATAGAGCGCAGCGCGAGTATCGATCCGACCTCAATCGCAACGAAGCTATCGCGTTGCGTCCAGGTCCCGTCGGCTGAGGTGCTGCCAAACGCCGCAGTCATTGCCTCGGTGGCGAGGCTTCGCGGGAGCGGCGCGTCGTCCTGAAGTGACGGTGCGATCTGGCACGCCGCTGCGTATTGGCGCTCTGCCGCAGCAGGCGCTTGGTCGGTTTCGATGATCATGGAAGGGTCTCCTCTTTCGGGCCATTCTTGGCCCCGAAAGCCCCTCCCCCTTCTCTTTCTCCCTTACGGCGCCCGTCGCGGCCTAAGTGGGAGCATTCAGCCTTCCGTTGGCGTGCCGAAGTAGGCCAAGAGGCGCCACGCGAGATCCGGATCCAGTTCGACAATTTGTCGGCGCCCGTCGCTGGTGTCGGCAACTTTGTGAATGAGCCCGTCATCGCACATTCGCTGAACAAGGCGGAGAGCCGTGCTCAGTGGAAGCTCGGACGAAACGCATAGATCGCCGGTGGATGTCTTCTTCTCTTCGCAATGCTGGATGAAGAGGTCGATCAGCATGTCCCATGCGGGCTCACCCAGATATTTCTTTGATCCAACGATTTGCCGGCGGAGCAACCGCCGACGGGCCGTGCGTTTTGCATTCGTGAGCGCCAAGTCACAATCAGGAAGCACGGGCGACCGCCCAGAATCCCGGAGAAGGTGGTGTTTTAGCGTTCCTATGAGACCGCGGCCATTTGGCCGCTGACCGATCAGGGCGTAGCCTGATCGGCTGACGACAATATGTTCGGCGAGCTCGATCCCCAGGCTGCACGCGAGAGCCGCGAGTTTTTCGGTAGACGAAATATCGGCTTCGCTCGGCGTCGGATCACCACTCGGATGATTGTGAACAAGCACGATCGACGCCGCGTCGAGCTCCAGCGCTCGTTTGAATATGATGCGGGGATACAGGATGAGCTGAGCCAAGCTGCCCTGCTGCAACTGTTCGTCCGTTATGAGTTGGCGCGCGGCATCAAGAAACAGGACGCGCAGCACCTCTTCAGGGAGGCTGCCCATCGATGCCTGCAGATATGCGATCAGCTTCGGATCATCGGCACGGACCGAACGGCCGACCAGATTTGATCGCTGAGATTCGATGCTCGCCGCCCGCGCCGCCAGGATAAGAGCGGCTACCTTGTCTCGACCTCCAAGAGCGCGCCGAAGCGCTTCGGGTTTTTGCGTAACGATACGATCAAGGCTGCGGAACTCTTCGAGCAGCCGATCCGCTATCTGAAGACTTGCGGCAGGCTCGATTGTAGCGACGAGGGTTGCCAGGACTGATCGCTGCCGTTCCGTTTCAGCCGGGTCTGGTGTCGCCAGGTTCCGACGGCAAGGAGTGGGGGCAGAAGCCAGGACGCAGCAACTTCCATCGTCAAATAGGCGATCGGATGCATACTGACGTCCGCCAACCGGGTGGCGTGGGCGAGCAGCGGCAACATCTGCACTGCTGCTGCGACCAACGGCCAGAAGCGATGAGCGAACATCGCCAGGGTGATGGTCGCAACAGCTGCGATCAGGTCGGTCGCCAGATGGACCGTATCGACGGTGATGAACTGGACCGGGATCAACAGATGAAGTGCCTGATCCGTCACCAGCAAAGCCAGAAGGATCGAGGCCATAACCCTCTCGGGCCCTCCGCCCTTCCACAGGGCATAGAATGAAGCCATCAGCAACAGGATCAGAAAGATCATTATCCGTAACATTCTCGCCAAAGAACATGCCGATGGCTCCTGGTCAATATTCAGCCGACGATGGCGAGATGGGGGACCGAACCCTGCGCTTGTGCGGGGCATTCGTGGAGGTCGAGAGCGGCGGTCTCCTTCCCGATATCCGCAAGTTCGCCGTGAACGCGCAGGACATCTCCGCTCACTTCGACCAACGAGAGTTGCGCTTTCGCAAGCCGAAGGATCGAGGCTTGACCGGTTTTGGGGGCGACCCCCACGCGCTGGCGGGCAGTGACGACGCTCGTCATCAGCGTGGATACGGCGATCAGTGCATTGTCGAGACTTGCTTCGGCCATCGGCACGTCCTGCTGGAGGCGTACCGCCATCGCATTGAGAGTATTTGGCATGACTTCTCCTTTGCCGGACGCAACGGCATCCGGATGATTGATGACAACTATTTTCAGAGGGTCAGTCGGAAACCAGCCGGGTAAGAGTCTCGGAGATCCCGAGACTTGCATGCGCGACGACAAGAAGAAAAAGCATTATCGCCGCCATGAGCACTATTCGTGCCGAACCCTTGTGGTCATGTCTTCCGATCAACCCAAGCGAACCAGAGATTCCCTCGGCTGGTTTTGCTATGCTACCACAAGCTTCCGCCGTGTCGCTCAGCGCAACCACAGATGAGGCATCCCCTTCCGCGAAATCAGAAGAGACCATTTGGGGGGCGACGGGAATGTGCACCGGATCATATATGACCCGATCATATATGTGTTTCAGGCGCGCATATTCGATCGCGGCCTGGTCCCGGGTGTCGACGCCGAGAACCGCGCGGGCGGTCGTCAGGCGCTGATCGACGGTCGGCTTGGATACGCCGAGGATGCGGGCGATTTCCTTGGAGGTTTTTCGCTCGAGAAGGAGGTCCAGACAGGCGCGCTGCTTGGCGGTTAGTCGCGCCCACCGCGTTGCATCCTCTTCACTCACGGGTTTGCTCGCCAGCAAAGTCGGGTCCGCGACCCGATCCGGATACTTCGACTCCACGGCATCCCGATGGCGACCCGATGAAACGGGTCGAGCCACTGGCGTGCAAACATCGCCAACCCCCTCGATCGCTTTCCGATCGTATCTGGTCCGAAACATCCGCATGGCGGTATGATCCGAACATCATATGTCGTTGATAATAGGTCAGCTGTGGAAAATTGGCAAACTCGCGGCGACGCTCTGGCTACTCCGATTGTACCGAAATGGACCTCAAAACATAAATTACCCTTGCATACGGATTAGCGATGACCGACATATTGAGCCAGAAGCTACATTCGAGAGGAATTTGGCATGAGCGTTCATAAGGCGCGGATCGTGTCCGGAGGCAGACTGCAGATTCCGGCGGACGTCCGAAAAGTACTCGGGCTAACCGATGGCGACGATGTTCGCCTTGAAGTCATCGACGGAGAGCTTCGCGTCCGATCGTTCAAAGCTGCGCTGGGCCGCGTGCGTGCTCTCGTGCGCAGCCATGTGCCGACAGGCGCGTCGCTCTCGAACGAGTTGATCGCGGATCGGCGATCGGAGGCCGCGGGTGACTGATTATGTCCTCGATGCGTCGGCGGTTCTTGCCGTGGTCCAGGATGAACCGGGCGCGGCCAGCATCGAGGCGCATCTGGAAACTGGCTGCATCAGCGCCGTGAATCTGGCCGAAGTCGTCAGCAAGCTGCAAGATCGCGGCCTCGGCGACCACGAGATTGACGAGCTTCTCGATCTACTCGATCTCGATACGCGCCCCCTCGACAGAAAGGGCGCTGCTCTGGTCGGAAAGCTGCGAAAGACGACGAAGGCTGTCGGGCTGTCTCTTGGCGACAGAGCCTGCCTCGCTCTCGCGCAATCACTTGGAGCGACAGCGCTGACGATGGACCGCGCATGGGCAGAACTCAAGATAGACGTTCGCATCGAGGTCGCCCGGTGATGCGAAGCGAACTCGACTTCTTGCCGGATCGCAAGCGGCGCGAGCTCGAACGCGTCGTAGAGATTCTGTTCCAGGGATTGCGGACAGCAACCGAGAATGCGGAGGGCAATCGCCGCAACGGCCGTATCCTCAAGATCATCCTGTTCGGTTCCTATGCGCGTGGGGACTGGGTCGAGGCGCCGCAGGACGCGAACCAATATCGTTCGGACTATGATATCCTGGTCATCGTCAATCAGAACGAACTCGCGGATCGTGCGACCTATTGGGAGGATGCCGAGCGCCGGATCAGCGACGCGTACCTGCTGGAGAAGTCGATCCAGACGCCGGCGAACTTCATCGTCCATTCGCTTCAGGAGGTGAATGACGCGCTTGCGCATGGCCGCGTCTTCTTCATGGAGATCGTGAAGGACGGTGTGCTTCTCTATCAGTCGGACGATCGCGAGCTGCGGAAACCGAAACCCAAAACGCCCGAAATGGCGCTGCAGGCCGCGCAGGAATATTTCGAGGAGTATATGGGCGATGCCATGAATTTTTTGAAATTGTACCAGCACGCGGTCGTCGACGGGATGAACAAGCAGGCAGCCTTCCTGCTTCATCAGGTCGTCGAAAATCTCTATCAGGGTTTACTGCTCGTCCTGAAGTTCTACACGCCATACGATCACAACATCTTCTTTCTCCGTGACATGGCGGAGCAGCTGGACCGGCATCTGTTTGAAGTCTGGCCGCGAGGGACGCGCGCCGAGCGGGCGATGTATCAGAAGCTCAAGGACGCCTACCGGAAGGCGCGCTACTCGCGTCACTACAAGATATCGCGCGAGGAACTGGACTGGCTGGCAAGTCGGACCGAGATCCTCGGCCAGCGCGTCCACGAAATCTGCTCGAGAAGAATTGCCGCGCTGCAGGCCGAAGCAAAGGCCTAGGTTCGGCGCTGCCGCCCGCCAGCCGATCGTCACCGGGACGGACGAGACCCGGGACGGGGCTCGGTCGAAGCGAAGCGGAGATAGAGCGGCGAGCCCGGAGGGAGGC
>JAESGW010000598.1_pt1 | contig 23735 bp, 23 predicted proteins | sample 9269791 | NCBI WGS metagenome assembly JAESGW01 (sample SAMN16773120, study PRJNA677053) | algae metagenome | isolation source: Aphanocapsa lilacina HA4352-LM1 and co-occurring heterotrophs from near cave... | place: USA: Maniniholo cave, near Haena, Kauai, HI | collected 2009-07-28 | reverse complement strand
GCCGACGTCCGTTCTGTGATGGGCGAGATGGGCAAGGCGATGATGGGCACCGGCGAGGCCGACGGCGACAACCGCGCCATCCAGGCGGCGGAAAAGGCGATCGCCAACCCGCTGCTCGACGGCGTGAGCATGAAGGGCGCCAAGGGCGTGATCATCTCGATCACCGGTGGTGAGGATATGCGCCTGCTCGAAGTCGATGAGGCGGCGAACCATATCCGCGAGCTGGTCGATCCCGACGCCAACATCATCTGGGGCTCGGCGTTCAACGACAATCTGTCGGGCAAGATCCGGGTGTCTGTGGTGGCGACGGGGATCGAGGCGGACGTCTCGACCCAGGCCGAGCCAGCGCGCGTGCTGCCGTTCGCCACGCGCCGCAGCGAGCCGGCCCCCGCGCCGGTGGCCGAGGCGCCCGCCGCCCCGGTCGCCATTCCCGGCTTCAGCATCAACCTGACCCCGCCCGAACAGCCCGAAGCGGAAGAGGTCGTGGAAACCGCCGAAGCGGATGACGCGCTCGAGCTGGATATGCTCGCCGAGGAAGAGACCGCCGAGGAAGACGAGCTGGTGCTGGGCGAGGATTCGGTTGCGGCCGACGACGAACCCGTTGCCGAGGGCGAGACCCCGGTCGAAGCGCCCAAGCGCCGCTGGCTGTATAGCGACGATGGCGACGAGAAGGCGGAAGAGGCACCTCCCAAGGCCCCGCGCGTCAAGGTGGGCGGCGGCACGCTGTTCGAGCGGATGTCCAACGCCACCCGCGGCGCGACGCGCACCGAGGCGGAGCCGGAAAACATCGCGGACATTCCGCGTTTCCTCAACCGCCAGAACAACCAGTAAGCGATTGCGGGCGGGGCGCGCCGGTTCGTCGCCGGTGCGCCCCGCTTTGCCGTTGTGGCGGTCGTCCGGACATTTGGCGTTCAGGCAGGTGACGTTGTAACCAGCCTCGCAATGCTTACCCTGAAGATTCGTTTGCTCTCTGCCGCCGCGCTGGGCCTGGCGCTTTCGGCCGCCCCGGCGCTTGGCCAGGGGCTTGTCCAGAGCACGCCCGGCGAGATCGTCCAGCAGGTCAATCCCGAAGCCGAACGGCTGGCCGAGGACATGAAGCTGCTCGCCGCCAATCCCAAGAACGTGACCGCGCTGGTATCCGCCGGGCGCGGCGCGCTGGCGATGGGCGATCCCAATGGCGCTCTCAGCTTTTTCCTGCGGGCGCAGGATGTCATGCCGAGCCACGGCCCGGCCAAGGCGGGCATCGCCAGCGCGCTGGTGGAGCTTGAGCGCCCCGGCGAGGCGCTTAGGCTGTTCGAGGAGGCGCGGCGCTACGGCGTGCCCGAGGCGGACTTCGCCGCCGATCGGGGTCTGGCCTATGATCTGGTCGGGGATCAGGCGCGGGCGCAGCGCGATTACGCGCTGGCGCTGGCGCGCAAGCCCGATGACGAGGTGACGCGGCGCTATGCGCTGTCGCTCGGGATTTCCAACCAGCGCGAACAGGCGTTGGCGTTGCTCGATCCGCTGATCCGCAAGCAGGATCGCGGCGCATGGCGCGCGCGCGCGTTCATCCTGGCGATGACCGGTGACGAAAGCGGGGCGATGAAAATCGCCGAGCAGACGCTGCCGCCGGGGATGCCCCAGATGCTGCGGCCCTATTTCGACAAGCTGGAGGATCTGGACGGCGGCGAGCGCGCATTCGCGGTGCATTACGGCCAACTGGGCGGCGATGCCGCGCGGCTGGCGAGGTCGGCGGCGCCCGCAGCGAGCGGTCCGGTGATCGCGACGGCGACCACGCCTCCGCCACCCGCGCGGACACAGGTCGCGAGCGTCGCGCCGAGGCAACCGACGCGGTCCGAGCGACGCGCCGCCGAACGTGCGGCGCGAGCCGCTGAGCGAGCGCCTGGATCCATGCTTCCCAGGCGTGCGCCTACACCGGCGCCGCAACCGACGCGCACCGCCGCCGCGCCGACCCCGACGCCCACGCCGCCGCCGGTCCGCACACCGGTTCCGGCGCCGACGCCAACCCGGACCGCCGCAGTCCTCCCAGCGCCGCCCCCCGCACGGACCGTCACCCCGGCTCCGGCACAGAGTGCGCCGGCGCGCGTGGCGCCTGCGCCGACCCCCTCGCCGGTGCCGACATCTGTCGCCGCCCGTTCGGTGGCGAGCCCGCCGGGAACCGTTCCGCGCGTGATATCCAGCTATGGTCCGCCCGCATCGGCGGCCGCTCCGCCTTCGACGCTGGCGCCCACGCCGACCACGGCGCCGGCACCCGTGCAGATCGCCAGCGCAACGCCAGTGGCGCCGCCGCCCGCAACCCCGGCGGCGCGTACCGATCTGCTCGCCTCGATCATCGCCGGGATCGATATTCCGCAATCGGAGCTTGCGGCGCGGCCTGCAGCCTCGCTCGACGAGATCGCGCGCGTGCAGGCCGAGGAACGCCGCGAGGCGCGCGCGGTGCGTGCGCGTGAGGAAGCGGCGGCGAAGAAGAAGGCGGCAGCCGAGGCGGCTGCGGCGAAGAAGAAAGCCGATGCCGAGGCGGCAGCCGCCAAGAAGGCCGCGCCCGAGCGGCACTGGGTGCAGATCGCCACCGGCTCCAACCCGGCCGCGCTGGCGCGTGATTTCAGGAAGATGGTGGCGAAGGCGCCGGTGCTGAAGGGGCAGGACGCCTGGTCGGCGCGCTTCGGCGGCACGCGGCGGATGCTGGTCGGCCCGTTCAAGTCGCAGAGCGAGGCGGTGGCGTTCATGTCCAAGGCCAAGGCGGCGGGGATCAACGGGTTCAACTGGACCAGCCCCGAAGGCGCGGAGGTGGAGAAGCTTCCCGCCATATGAGTGTGATCCGTGCGCCCTACGCCAGCGATCCCGCGACCTCGCGCGGGCGGCGGCATGACGAGGGGCGCGAGCCTGTGCGCGGCGGATCGCGCGATGCCTATCAGCGCGACCGCGACCGCATCATCCATTCGATCAGCTTCCGCCGCCTGCGCCACAAGACGCAGGTGTTCATGGCGCCCGACGGCGACCATTTCCGCGTCCGGCTGACCCATAGCCTGGAGGTCGCGCAGATCGGCCGGACAGTGGCGCGGGCGCTGGGGCTGAACGAGGACCTGACCGAGGCTTTGTGCCTGGCGCACGATATCGGCCACCCGCCCTTCGGCCATGCCGGCGAGGATGCGCTGGACGAGGCGCTGGCGGCGCAAGGTGGCTTCGATCACAACGGGCATACGCTGGCGGCGCTGACGCGGCTCGAATGCCCCTATCCGCGCTGGCCGGGACTGAACCTGAGCTGGGAGACGCTGGAGGGGCTGGCCAAGCATAACGGGCCGGTGGCAAATCCCGGCTGGGCGCTGGCGGGGGTGGACGCCGAATGGCCGCTCGATCTGCTGCGCTGGCCCAGCGTGGAGGCGCAGGTCGCCGCGATCGCCGACGACATCGCTTATGACAATCACGACATCGACGATGGCTTGCGCAGCGGGTTGCTGAGCCTGGATCAGCTGCTGGCGGTGCCGATGATCGCGCGCGGCTGGGATGCCGTGCGCGCGCGGCATCCGGGTGTTCCCGCCGAACGGCTGACCGGCGAGCTGACGCGCAGCCAGATCGGCGTGATGGTGAGCGATCTGATCGACGAAACCCGGCGGCGTGTGGACGCAGCGGGAATCGAGACGGCCGATGATGCGCGTGCGGCGGGGCGGGCGCTGGCGGGGTTCTCGCCAGCGATGGAGGCGGAGGAGCGGGCGCTCAAACGCTTCATGTATGCCGAACTCTACCACCATCCGCAGCAGAGCGCGTCGGCGCTGATCGCGCGCGGCGTGGTCGCCCGGCTGTTCGCCGCCTATGCCGATGATCCCGGCCGCCTGCCCGACGGATGGCGCGCACGGCTGCCAGACGCGGAGCCGGATCGCAGCCGCCACATCGCCGATTTCATCGCCGGGATGACCGATCGCTACGCCATCGCGCGGCATCTGGAGCATGTTGGTCCGGTCGATCTGCCCGAGGGCTTCTGACGAGGCGAGCCGATTATGCGGTCAACCGAGCGGCTGGCATAATCCTGCGACAAATCAGGCGCATGCCAGGCCGGTAACAGGAGCCGTCCGATGAGCGATATCGCCATAGCCCGCAACCGTTTCGGCCTGGGCGCCCGCGCGGAAGAGGCCGCGCCGGCCAACGCCAAAAGCTGGCTGCTCGATCAGCTGGGCCGGTTCGAGCCGCGACCGCCCGCGATCGCCAATGCGCCGGGCCGCGCCGAGGCGGCGGCGCAGATCGTCGAATATTTCGAGGCCGGGCGCGAGAACCGTCAGCTGCGCCGCGCTGCGCAGGCGGAAGCGAAGCCTCAGCAGCCCAAAAGCGATATGGAAAGCGCGGCGATGCAGGCGCGGCGTGCCGAGCGGCGCGATCTGCGCGACATCTATGCCCAGTCGGTATCCGCGCGGGCCAATGCGGCGCTGACCACGGAGACGCCCTTCATCGAGCGGCTGGTCCATTTCTGGTCTAACCATTTCGCCATTTCCGCCGAAAAGCCGCCGGTGGTCGCGATGGCGGGCAATTTCGAGTTCGAAGCGATCCGCCCGCATGTGCTGGGGAAATTCGGCGATATGCTGCGCGCGGTCGAGCGGCATCCGGCGATGCTGACCTTTCTCGATCAGGCGCAATCGATCGGCCCCGCCAGCCCGGCGGGCCAGCGCGCTGCGGGCAATGGCCGCACGCGCGGGCTGAACGAGAATCTGGCGCGCGAGATAATGGAGCTGCACACGCTGGGCGTGCGCACCGGATACGGCCAGGGCGACGTGACCGAGTTCGCCCGCGCGCTGACCGGCTGGACGGTGGGCGGTATCGGCCGCGGTCCGGCGCGGCGGCTGGGCGGGGGCGAGCCCGGCGGCTTCACCTTCGCGCGCCAGTTCCATGAACCGGGCGCGCGCACCATCCTTGGCAAGAGTTTCGACCAGCCCGGCGAGGCGCAGGCGCAGGCGGTGCTCGACATGCTCGCGGTCCACCCCGCGACCGCCAAGCATATCGCGACCAAGCTCGCCCGGCATTTCGTGTCCGACGACCCGCCCGCGCCGCTGGTGGCGAAGCTGGAGCGCGCCTTCGTGCAATCGGGCGGCGATCTGCCGGCGGTCTATCGCGCGCTGGTCGAGGCGCCCGAGGCGTGGAGCGCCGCGCCGGCCAAGTTCAAGACGCCATGGGAATGGGCGGTGTCGGCCGGCCGCGCGGTAGGGGCGGAGACATTTCCCGCGGCCAATGTGCTGGGTTTCGTCACCCAGCTGGGCCAGCCGATCTGGCGGCCGGGATCGCCCGCCGGGTTCGATGACATCGCGGCAAGCTGGGCCGGGCCAGACGCGGTGATGCGGCGGGTCGAGGCGGCGGAGCGCTTCGCCGGGCGGGCGCGCGGCGAGCAGGATGCGCGGACGATGGCCGCCAGCCTGTTCGGCGACGGCTTGAGCGAAGGCACCGCGACCGCGATCGCGCGCGCGGAAAGTCCGGCGCAGGGCGTGGCGCTGCTGCTCGTTTCCCCCGAATTCATGCGGAGATAGGATCATGATGGACCGCAGGAGCATCCTCAGGACCGGTGCGATCGGCACCGCCGCCGCCTTGTTCGCGCCGCGCATCGCGTTCGCCGCGGCGCCGACGGACAAGCGTTTCATCTTCATCATCCAGCGCGGCGCGGCCGATGGGCTGGGTACGGTGGTGCCGGTGGGCGATCCCGCCTTTGCCGGGCAGCGCGGTGTGCTCGCCGATGTCGCGGCGGGCGGGCTGAAGCTCGATACGACCTTCATGCTGCATCCGATGCTGGCCGAGACGGGCAAGCTCTACGGCGCGAAACAGGCGTTGTTCGCCCATGCTATGGCCTCCCCCTATCGCGAGCGATCGCATTTCGACGGGCAGAATGTGCTCGAGAGCGGCGGCAAGGGGCCGTATGCGCTGAAGGACGGCTGGCTCAACCGGATGCTGAGCCTGCTGCCCGAGGCGAATGCGCGCGCGCTGGCGATCGCCGCGGCGATCCCGCTGGCGCTGCGCGGGACCAAGGAGGTGGCGAGTTATGCGCCGTCCAACCTGCCCGATGCCTCGGACGATCTGCTGCAACGCGTGTCGATGCTGTATCAGGGCGATGCGCAGCTGCACGGGTTGTGGGAACAGGCGCTGGCGACGCGGACGCTGACCGGCGATCTCGCCGCCGACAATGGCCGCAATGCCGCGGCGACGGGCGCGCTCGCCGCGCGGCTGATGCTGCCGGCGAACGGCGCAAGGATCGCGATGATCGAGACCGGCGGCTGGGACACCCATTCGGGCCAGAAGGGGCGGCTGGGTGCGCAGCTGCGCGGGCTGGACGCGATGATCGGCGCGATCCGCACCGGGTTGGGCACGGAATGGTCGAATACGATGATACTGGTCGCGACCGAGTTCGGCCGGACGGTGGCGGTCAATGGCACCGGCGGGACCGATCACGGCACCGGTTCGAGCGCGATGCTGCTGGGCGGCGGGGTCAAGGGCGGGCGGGTGATCGCCGACTGGCCGGGGCTGGCGCCGGCGGCGCTGTACGAGAATCGCGATCTGAAGCCGACGGGCGATCTGGACGGGTTCATTGCCGGTGCGGTCGCGGCGCATTTCGCGCTCGATCCGGCGCGAACGCAATCGGCGCTGTTCCCCCAATCGACCGCCGGGCGGCCGATCGAGGGATTGGCGTAGCGTCTCAGCGCGCGGCCAGCTTTTCGGCCTGGCCGGCGCCTGCAGGCTTGACCTCGTCGAGGCCGAACGACACCTGCTGGCCGCCCAGCGTGCCGCGCACGCGGTCACCGCGGACGGTGAAGCGGAACCGGGTGCCGTCGTCGCGCTTGCCGGCGATGACCTTGGTCGCGCCCTTCTGGGTCACGACATAGTCATATGTCTGGCCTTCATGGGTGAAGCTGCGGGTCTGTTCGGCATGTGCCGCGCCCGACAGGGTGAGGGCGGCGGCGGTGGTGAGGATCAGCATTCGCATCGGATGTCTCCTGGGTTCGAATGCCTTCCCAGTCATCCCTTTGTTGTTTTGTTTGAGCCATTCTTATGCTGCGGCGCAGCATTCGCAATCGCATCGTGCGCTGGGGGGATTGCGTGATACGCAATCATCGGTGAGATTCGGTCAGGGAGGATAGACATATGCTGCTGACAATCGCCATCGTCGCCGCCGCGCTGGGCAGCGGGCTGATCGCCGGGCTGTTCTTCGCCTTTTCCACGTTCGTGATGAAGGCGCTCGCGCTGCGTCCACCCGCCGAGGGGATGGCGGCGATGGTCTCGATCAACCGCGTGATCCTGCGTTCGCTGTTCATGCCGGTATTCTTCGGCACCGCGCTGCTGAGCATCTTGATCGCGATCTGGGCGCTGATCGTGCCGACGCCCGCGTCGCCTTGGCTGATCGCCGCGGCGCTGATCTATCTTCTCGCCAATATCGCGGTGACGATGGTGTGGAACGTGCCGCTGAACGTCGCGATCGACCGGGCCGATCCGGCGGCGGACAACAGCGCGCTGTGGGCGGATTATGTCGACCGCTGGACCAGGTGGAACCATGTCCGCACGATCGCCTGTCTGGTCGCGTCGGGGTTGTTCATCGGCGCGCTGGTCGTCTAGAGCCGCGCCTTCCCCAACAGGACGTGCCCGTGACGCTCTATACCCGCTTTGCCGCCCATCTCGACGCCGCGCTCGATACGCTGACCGCCAATGGCGTACTGCCCGAGGGCGTCGACCGCCGCAACGTGACGGTGGAGCCGCCGCGCGATGCGTCGCATGGCGATCTGGCGACCAACGCGGCGATGGTGCTGGCCAAGCCGGCGGGGACCAATCCGCGCGCGCTGGCGGAGGCGATCAAGGCCGAGCTGGAGAAGCTCGACGAGATCACCGCCGTCACCGTCGCCGGCCCGGGGTTCATCAACCTGACGCTCGCCGACGACGCGTGGCGCGGCGAAATCGCGGCGATCACGCGGGCGGGCGATGATTATGGGCGTTCGGCGAGCGGCAACGGCATCACCGTCAATATCGAATATGTCTCGGCCAACCCGACCGGCCCGATGCATATGGGGCATTGCCGCGGCGCGGTGGTGGGCGATGCGCTGGCGAACATGCTCGAGTTCGCCGGGCACAAGGTGATCCGCGAATATTATGTCAACGATGCCGGCGGGCAGGTCGATGTCCTCGCGCGGTCGGTCCACCTGCGGTACCGCGAGGCGCTGGGCGAGACGATCGAGATTCCGGAAGGGCTGTATCCGGGTGTTTATCTGAAGCCGGTCGGGCGCGCGATCGCCACCGAGTTCGGCGATAAGTACATCGGCAAGCCCGAGGGCGAATGGCTGGTGCTGTTCCGCGAGATCGCAGTGGCCGCGATGCTCGAACTGATCAAGGAGGACCTGGCGTTGCTGGGCATCCACCATGATCTGTTCGCGTCCGAGGCGGCGGTGCAGGCGGCGAACAAGCCCGAGGCGGCCGAGGCGTGGCTGCGCGAACGCGATCTCGTTTACGACGGCGTGCTCGAAGCGCCCAAGGGCGAGACGCCCGAGGATTGGGAGCCGGTGGTGCTGCCGCTGTTCCGCGCGACCAGGTTCGGCGACGATCAGGACCGGCCGATCCGCAAGTCCAACGGCGAATGGACCTATTTCGGCGCGGACATGGCGTATCATTTCCAGAAGGCCGAAAGCGCAGACCAACTGATCGACATCTGGGGCGCCGATCATGCCGGTACGGTCAAGCGGATCGTCGCGGCGGTGACTGCGCTGACCGAGGGCAAGACGCGGTTCGACATCAAGATCATCCAGATGGTGCGGCTGCTGCGCGGCGGCGAGCCGGTCAAGATGTCCAAACGCGCGGGCAATTTCGTCACGCTGGCCGATGTCGTGCGCGAGGTGGGCAAGGATGTCGTCCGCTTCACCATGCTGACGCGCAAAGCCGATGCGCAGATGGATTTCGACTTCGCCAAGGTGGTCGAGGCGTCGAAGGACAATCCGGTCTTCTACGTCCAATATGCCCATGCGCGGATACGGTCGCTCAACCGGCGGGCCGCGGAGGCCGGAATCGTGGTTGACGGAGAGGCTGATCTGTCCCTGCTCGGGACACCCGATCTTGCGCTGGCGAAGCTCGCGGCGCAGTTTCCGCGCACCGTGGAGAGTGCCGTGCAAGCGCGCGAACCGCATAGAATAGCGTTCTATCTCTATGACTTGGCGGGCAGTTTCCATGCCCTGTGGAACATGGGCAACGATGATCCGGCGCGCCGCTTCCTGTTGGCCGAAGATCATGCGACAACGCATGCACGGCTGTTCTTGGCGAATAGCGTCGCGCAGATTATCCGTAACGGTCTGGCTGTCATGGGGGTGACGGCGGTCGAGGAGATGCAGTGATGACCGATATGGGCCGCGACGAGATGGAGTTGCGCGACGAGGATCGGCTGCCATGGCTCGAGGCTGCCGAGGAGATCGACGAGGACGAGGGCATCTCGCCGATGAAGCTCGTCGCGTTCGTCATCGCCGGGCTGGTCGCGATCGGCATCGTCATCGGCGGCATCTACTGGTGGCAGGGGCGCCAGGCGGTGCAGGGCGGCGACGGCGAGCTGATCGCCGCGCAGGAGGGCGATTACAAGGTAAAGCCCGATCAGCCCGGCGGCATGGCGGTGGACGGCAAGGGCGATACCCAGTTCGCCACCTCCGCCGGCGAGGCGCCCAAGGGCGCGATCGACCTCGATGCGCTGCCGGAGGCGCCGGTCGAGCGCGCCGCACCGCCTGCAGCCGTCACGCCCGCACCCGCAGCGCAGCCCAAGGCGCAGGCGCAGGCCAAGGCGGTGACGACGGTGCCCGAATCCGGCGGCCGTCTGGCGCCGCGCGCGCCGGCCGCACAGCCCGGCGCGCCCGCGCGCGCAGCAGCAGGCGGCGGAGCGCTGATCCAGTTGGGCGCGTTCAGTTCGGAAGCGGCGGCGAACAAGGCGTGGGAGCGGCTGTCCAAGCGTTTCGCCTTCCTTGCGCCGCTGGGCAAATCTGTCGCGTCCACCGAAGTTTCCGGAGCGACCCTCTATCGCCTGCGTGCCAATGCCGGGTCCAGCGATCAGGCGCGAGATTTGTGCGGGCGGCTGAAGGTGGGTGGCGAGAACTGCATCGTCGTGGGGTGACCTCCTTTCCTCCCCAAGCTTGCTTGGGGAGGGGGGCCGCGCGCAGCGCGGTGGAGGGGAACGCCACAGGCGGTTGTCTCTCGGTATTTTCCCCTCCACCGTCCTGCGGACGGTCCCCCTCCCCATCTGCGATGGGGAGGATATAAGAGGAATATGACCCCCGCCATTTTCGGGCTGTCCGGCCCCGCCATCACGCCTGACGAACGCGCCTTCTTCCTTGAAGCCAACCCCGCAGGCTATATCCTGTTCGGGCGCAACGTCACCGACCGCGACCAGATGCGCGCGCTGACCGATGATCTGCGGTCGCTCCATGGCAGGGACGATCTGCCGATCCTGATCGACCAGGAGGGCGGGCGCGTGGCGCGGATGAAGGCGCCGGTGTGGCCCGAATTTCCGCCGGGACCGCGCTTCGATGCGCTGTACGAGATATCCCCGATGGCGGCGATCGAAGCGGCGCGGACCAATGCGCGCGCGATCGCGCATATCCTGGCCGAGGTCGGCGTGACGGTGGATTGCCTGCCGCTGCTCGACGTGGCGACGCCCGCGACGCACGCGATCATCGGCGATCGCGCGCTGGGCCGGGAGCCGATGCGCGTCGCGGCGATGGGCCGGGCGATCCTCGACGGGCTGCGCAAGGGTGGCGTCGTCGGCGTGGTCAAGCACATGCCGGGGCACGGCCGCGCGCTGGTCGACAGCCATATGGAGATGCCGCACGTCGATGCGAGCACGGAGGAGCTGGAGGTTGATCTGGCGCCCTTCATCGCGCTCAACCAGGCGCCGATGGGGATGACCGCGCATCTGCTCTACCGCGCCTGGGACGGCGCGAATCCGGGCACGCTTTCGCCGGCCGTGGTGCAGGACATCATCCGCGGGCGGATCGGCTTCGACGGACTGCTGATGACCGACGATATCGACATGAAGGCGCTTTCGGGCAGCGCGGGCGAGAAGGCGGTGCGCGCGCTGGCGGCGGGATGCGACGTCGTGCTCGACTGCTGGGGCCGGATGGACGAGATGCGTGACATCGTCGCGCGCTGTCCTCCCATGACCGAAGCGGCGCACGCCAGGCTGGACCGGGCGATGGCGACCATCGCCGATGGCCGCGAGGAGGCGGATTTCACCGAACTCGTCGCCAAGCGCGACGCGCTGCTGGCGGCCGCATGAGCGACAACGACGCCCTGACGATCGATATCGACGGGTGGGAGGGGCCGCTCGATCTGCTGCTGGCGCTCGCCCGCACGCAGAAGGTGGATCTGCGCGAGCTGTCGATCCTGGCGCTGGTCGAACAGTATCTGGCGTATATCCACGAAGCGCGCGCGCTGAAGCTGGAGATCGCCGCCGATTATCTCGTGATGGCGGCGTGGCTCGCCTATCTCAAATCGGGGCTGCTGCTGCCGCGCGATCCGGAGGTCGAGCCTTCGCCCGAGGAACTGGCGCTGCGCCTGCAGCTGCGCCTCGAACGGCTCAATGCAATGCGTGAGGCTGGCGCGCGGCTGATGGGGCGGGACCGAATCGGGCGCGACGTCTTCGTGCGCGGCGCTCCGGAAGGGTTGCGCACCGTCCGGCACGCGCTGTGGCAGGCCGAGATATATGATCTGATCGCCGCCTATGGCCGCGTATCGGCGCGGACGCGGCCGGTGATGCATGTCGTCGCCAGCCGTGAGGTGATGACGCTGGAGGCGGCGATCGAGCGGGTGGCGCGGCTGATCGGCAGCGCGATCGAATGGACCGCGATCGAACGCTTCCTGCCCGAGGGTGCGACGCCGCAACTGCGGAAATCGGCATTGGCGTCGAGTTTCCTGGCGGCGCTGGAGCTGGCGCGGCAGGGGCGGGTGGAATTGCAGCAGAAATCATCCTTCGCGCCGCTCTATCTGCGGGCCGTGTCGTGAACCCCGCGGACGAGCTCGCGCGCGGGGTCGAGGCGGTGCTGTTCGCCGCCGCCGAACCGCTGACGATCCACGATATCGCCGCGCATGTCGGCGAAGGGATCGATGTGCGCGCGGTGCTCGAGCGACTGGAGGCGGATTATGCCGGGCGCGGCATCGTGCTCGTCCGTCGCGGCGAGCGGTGGCATTTCGAGACCGCACCCGACATGGCGCATGTGCTGCGGCGCGAACGCGACGAGGCAAGGAAGCTGAGCCGCGCGGGAATCGAGACGCTGGCGATCATCGCCTATCATGAGCCTGTGAGTCGCGCTGAAATCGAGGCGATTCGGGGGGTGCAGATCAGCAAGGGCACGCTGGACGTGCTGATGGAGGCGGGCTGGGTGCGGCCCGCCGGCCGACGCGAGGGGCCGGGGCGGCCGCTGATCTATGCTACCACCGCGGAATTCCTCGCACATTTCGGCCTGGCCAGCCGCCGCGACCTGCCGGGCATCGACGATCTGCGCGCCGCGGGGCTGCTCGATCCGATCGATCTCGCTTTTGAGGAACTGACGGTGGAAACTGCCGACGAGAACGCCTAGATAAGAACGCGTACAGGAGATTTTCGATGGGCGCGTTTACTATTTGGCACTGGCTGGTCGTCGGCATCGTCGTGATGCTGCTGTTCGGCAAGGGCCGCTTTTCCGATATGATGGGCGATGTCGCGAAGGGCATCAAGAGCTTCAAGAAGGGCATGACCGAAGAGGAGGAGGCCGCGCAGAAGCCGGCTCCGCGCATCGAGGCGCAGGATGCGGCCCGCCCCGCGAGCGAGACGGTGATCTCCCCGGTCGCCGCCCAGGACGATCAGAAGGCGCCCCGCTAAGCTCCGCGCCGGAGCGCACAGATGCTCGATTTCAACATTTCCGAAATGGCCGTGGTCGCGGTGATCGCGCTGCTGGTCATCGGCCCCAAGGATCTGCCCAAGGCGATGCGCGTGGTTGGCCATTGGGTCGGTCGCGCGCGCGGTGTCGCGCGCCAGTTCCGCGCCGGTTTCGACACGATGGTGCGCGAGGCCGAGCTGGAGGAGATGGAGAAGAAATGGGCGGCCGAGAATGAGCGGATCATGCGCGAGCATCCCATGCCCCCGGCCGAACACCCGGTGACCGCTCCCGATACTGATAGTCCGGACGCCGCCGACATCGCCGCCGAGCGCAAGGTGGATATCGAGGAAGCCGATAATGGCGGTCCGGCGCCACAGATGACCCCGCGGCCATGACCGACGAGACGGTCGAGATCGACCAGAGCAAGGCGCCGCTGCTCGATCATCTGATCGAGCTCAGGCGGCGGCTTCTGTTCAGCGTGCTGGCGCTGGCCGTGTGTTTCGGGGTGTGTTTCTATTTCGCCAAGCCGATCTTCGGGTTCCTGGCGCAGCCGCTGCTGGCGGCGGGGCAGGGGACGCTGATCTACACCCAGATATTCGAGGCGTTCTTCGTCCAGGTGAAGGTGGGCTTCTTCGCCGCGCTGATGCTGGCGTTTCCGATCATCGCCAACCAGCTGTGGCAGTTCGTCGCGCCCGGCCTGTACAAGCGCGAGCGGCGCGCGCTGCTGCCGTTCCTGCTGGCGACGCCGGTGCTGTTCGCGATGGGCGCGGCATTGGCCTATTATATCGCAATCCCGACCGCGCTGAAATTCCTGCTGAGTTTCCAGGGCGATATCGGCGGGGTCCAGCAGGAGGCGATGCCGGCGATCGGCAATTACCTGTCGTTCGTCATGCAATTCCTGTTCGGTTTCGGGGTCAGTTTCCTGCTGCCGGTGCTGCTGATGCTGCTCGAGCGCGCCGGGATCGTCACGCGCCGCCAGCTGATCGACGGGCGCCGCTACGCCATCGTCGGTGCGTTCGCGATCGCCGCGGTGCTGACCCCGCCCGATATCGGATCGCAGTTCCTGCTCGCGATCCCGCTGGTGCTGCTCTACGAACTGTCGATCGTCGGCATCTGGTTCACCGAACGAAAGCGCAAGCGCGAAGCGGCCGAACAGGCATGAGCCAGCGGCTGGCGCTGACCGCCGACAATGCGATGCTGAAGGGCGAAGCGGCGGACGTCCCTTTCGCGCCGCGCCCCGGCTGCCATGTCGAGCCGCTGGTCGAGGCGGCGGAGATGTATCCCGAGCTCGAACGGCTGGCGCTTGCCGCGACCGATCATGTCTGGCTGGCGTTCCGCATCTTCGATCCCGAAACGAAACTGCATTCGGACGAAGCCAGGGCGCTCGGTTTGCGGGACTGGGGCGAGCTGATCGGCCATGTCGCGGGCAAGGGCGTGGCGGTGCGCATCATGCTGGCGGATTTCGAACCGGTGATGGCGGACTATCTCCACGCCGGATCGTGGCGCGCGTTCCGCCGGCTGAAGGCGCTGCAGGAGGCCGAGGACGGCCGCGTGCAGGTGATGGTGATCGAGCATGCCGGCGAGATCGGCTGGGCCTGGCGCCAGCTGCTGCGGCTGCCGCTGCGAACCAAGACCAGGAAGGTGATTGCTGCGGTACTGGCCCAGGACGGTGCGATCGACGCCCGGCCGGGCCTGTGGCGCAACGTCAAATGGGACGGCAGACGCGCGAGCGGCTGGAAGGCGTCCGCGCCGCCGCGGCTGTGGCCCGCGACCTTCCACCACAAATTCGCGGTGTTCGACGGCGAAATCGCGATCGTCGGCGGGATCGATGTCAACAATCGCCGCTATGACGACGAGAATCACGATCAGCGCGCCGACCAGACCTGGCACGATATCTCATGCCGCCTGCGCGGGCCCATCGTGAAGGATGCCGCGCGCCATTATGCGCGATTGTGGAACGCCGAGGCCCCGCGCGCGAAGGAAATCGCGGATTACTGGAGCGACGGCGCGCCCGAGGCGATCGCGCTGGGCGAAATCTGCCAGCTGGCGGAACCCGGGGCCGCGCCCGCCGGCACGGGACCAGCGACGGCGCAGCTGCTCCGTACGCGATCGGCGCGCAACGATTCCCCCTTCGCCTTCGGACCGCGCGCGCATGTCCGGGAGCTGAAAGCAGCGCATGCGCTGCTGTTCCGGTCGGCGCGCAAGCGGATCTATATCGAGGCGCAGTTCTTCCGCTCGCGCGATGCGTCGCGCTGGCTGGCGGCGGCGCTGAAGGCGAACCGGGCGCTGGAGGTGATCATTCTGATCGCCAACGCGCCGGAGGAGATCGCGTTCGAGGGGCAGAGCGGCAATCCGGCGCACCGCCACGGCGAATATCTGCAGGCGCGCGCGCTGAAGCGGGTGGTGAAGGCCGGCGGGATCGACCGCGTCGGGCTGTTCACGCTGGCGCGCGATACCAGGGCCAGGGGCAAGGAGCGCGAATTCGGCGAGGAGCGGGGCACCGCTTTCGGATCGGGCCTGATCCACATCCATGCGAAGCTGGTGATCGCCGACGATGATGCCGTGCTGCTGTCGTCAGCCAATATCAACGGGCGCAGCTTCGAATGGGATACCGAGCTGGGCGTGCTGTGGCAGGAGCCGGGCGGCGCGATCGCCGCGCTATGTGGATCGATGTGGCAGGCGCTCAGCGAAGGCGCCCTCGATGAAAAAGCGAGCCTGGCCGATTGGCGCAAGCTCGCTCTTTCGAATGCCCGCAGCGATCCGGAGGATCGATCGGGGTTCATCATTCCCTACCAGATCGGCCGGGCACGACGCTTCGGCCGTCCTGCCTGGTTCGTGCCCGACGATTTGGTCTAGCCGATCAATCCGCGGCGTCTTCCACGGCGGCACCGGCGGACTGAACGTCGCGGCCCGCGCCCTCAACGGTGTTGCAGGCGGAAACCAGCACGGCGGCCGAAATCATGGCGACGCCCAAAAACTTGCGAAGCATATCTGTTCTCCTGAGTACACGCATAACGCGCGCTAAGCTCGACGCGCGACCGGGCGTTTCGTTCCGTCAGCGCATCGGTTGGATATATCTGCAGAGGGGGATTTATGGGTTGCGACAACCAAACCATAAAAATGGGGCCCGGAGAATCCGCCGGGGGGGGTGGCGGTTCGTCCGGGCCCGTGTTCTGGACAGCGAGAGCGGGGGGGCAAAAGGTCGCTGTCCGAGGGTTAAAACGGCGATGTCGATGAGGGGTTCCACCGATGCGATAAAAAAATCACGTCGCGTGCATCTTTTTATCAATCGCGCGCGACATAGGCGATTTCGACGCTGAAAGAGCCAGCTTCGCCATCATAAAGCAGCGGTGACCGCAGCTGCCGCGCAAGCCCTTCGGTTACGCGCGCGACGCTGCCTGCGATGGCGCGGCGCAGCCTGGAGCTGTCCTGCAGCGCGGATGACTGGACCGAAAGTATGGCGCGGCCCGGGTTCCCGGTGCCGACAGCGGTGATCGTCAGAATGGCGGTGGGCGACATCGTCATCGTGATTTCGACCAGCTCGGTGACGAGGAACGCGATCGCCACGGCGGTATCCTGCGTGACGTAGATCGGTTCCAGTTCCAGCGCGATCTGCATCCGGCCCGATTTTTCCGGGGCGGTGGCGCGGATGTTGGAAGCGAGCTCACCGATCACCGAGCGCAGATTGAGCCCGCGATTGACCTCCATCTCGGCGAAATGGTTGCGGTGGACCACCGACAGCGCATCGACGCGGCGCTGGATGGAAGCATAGGCACGCACCGCCTCCGCGCCTTTTGCGCCGCGGGCGTGCAGGTTGATCAGGCTGGCGATGACCTGGAGGTTGTTCTTGACGCGGTGGTGCACCTCGCGCGTCAGCCGCGTCTGATGCTCCAGCCCGCGCGCCAGCCCGGCCTCATGTTCGGTGACGATGGTGGTGATGCGGCGGAAGGTTTCACCCAGTTCCTGCAGCTCCACCGCGGGGGTCCGCGAATCGGGCGACAGGGTGAAGCTTTCGCCGGGGGTATAGGCGACCAGGTCGCGCCGCAGGCGCTTGAGCGGCGCCAGCAACAGGCGATCGGTCACCAGCCACGCGATCAGCGCGGCGGCGATCCACATCAACAGCGGCGCGATAATCGAAACGATCTCCGGCGCGCTTAGGGGCGCGCGGCTGAGGCTCATCTCGATCCCCAGTCCCTCGATGCCGGTCGGTGCCGCCAGCCGATCGACCTGCTCCAGCAGGCGCGTATCGGCTGATTGATAGAGTGGCAGCGCGGCCCCGTCTGCGGTCATCGCCAGGCTGTAGCCCGCCATGAAGTTGCTGGGCCGGCCGAGATCGGCAAGCAGTTCGCGGGGAAAGAAGGCGCGGCCGGAAATGCGGCCATCGTCCGAGCGGACGCCCAGCATGATGCCGCGATCGGGTAATAGCCGCACCGCGGTCTTGTCATCCGGCGGTGTTCCCTTGGCAAACAGCGGCGGCACGCGATGGCCGCAAAAGGCCGGCTCGCCCGTCGGGCCGATGCCGAACCGGATACGCCGTGTGTTCTGGATCGCCAGGATCGCGGCGACCTGGCCGCATATCGCGGAATCGTTCGGGTTGGCCGCGATCGCATTGGCGGCGGTGCGCAGCGCCGCCATGTCGCCGACCAGTTCGATCGACAGCGCGCGTGCGCTTTCGGTCGCGGCGACGCGCAGCAACGCGCGGCGTTCGACATCGACGGTGCGGGTGGATTGCAGCGTGGCGATCAGCGCGATCATCCCCAGCGGGAACAGCGCCACCACCAGGATCAGAAACATCTTTACGCCGGTTGCGATCCGCACGGGATCGCGGACGGCGGCGGGATCGGTCAGATAGGGATCGGCACGCGCCACGGCGCGGCGTTCAGTCCAGCTTGCCGAGAAGGTCGAGCATTTCGGGCGGGATGCCTTCATCCACGGTCTTCTGGAAAACCGAGCGTAAGGCGGTACCCATATCCTGATCCTTGGAATGGACTTTTTTGCCGGCGGCTTTGCTGGTCATTTCAGGCTTCTGGGTCTTTTCCGAACTCAACGCACTTTCCCCCTGGACCCGGCCTGCGATATTTTCGTCACGGCATTCGGCCATTTCCTGGCCCGGCGTGCTGGGGCGATAAAGACCGGGCGTAAGGATTGAAACAAAAAACCGCGTCGTTTGTTCCACCCCCAATGCGGCCTTAGGGCGTGGGGGGGGGTGAGGTGCGTCTCGGCTTGCTTTCATACCTTCCCGGACCCAAAAGGCCGCGTGTCAAAGATGCCACGGGTGTCCTGGAGAATTTTCGCATCATGTCGTTAGGCCAGCAGCTTGCCCCCCATTTACCCTTTCTCCGCCGTTACGGCCGCGCGCTGACCGGTAGCCAGTCGCATGGCGATGCCTATGTACGCGCAACCCTGGAGGCCATCGTCGCTGCGCCGGAAGAGTTCCCGCGCGATGTCGATCCGCGTCTGGGTCTGTACCGCATGTTCCAAGGCATCTGGAATTCGGCCAACCTCGATCAGGACGGCGATACCGGCACGACCAGTGACGATCCCGAGGCGATCGCGCGGGCGCGGCTTGCACGGATGACGCCGATGTCGCGCCAGGCGTTGCTGCTGACCGCGATGGAAGGCTTCACCCCCGAAGACGCGGCCTATCTGATCGAGGTAGAGCCTGGCGAAGTCGACGAACTGGTCGGCGAGGCCTTGCGCGAGATCGAGCAGCAGACCCGCGCGCGCGTGCTGATCATCGAGGACGAACCGATCATCGCGATGGATATCGAGACGATCGTGCGCGATCTTGGCCATGACGTGACCGGCGTGGCGGTGACCCGCGACGAGGCGTTCGCGCTGGCGATGGAGGATCGCCCCGGGCTGGTGCTCGCGGATATCCAGCTGGCCGACGACAGTTCGGGAATCGATGCGGTGAAGGACATTCTGGCCGAGTTCCAGGTGCCTGTGATCTTCATCACCGCCTTTCCGGAACGTCTGCTGACCGGCGAGCGGCCCGAGCCGACCTTCCTGATCACCAAGCCGTTCCAGCGCTCGACGGTCAAGGCGGCGATCGCGCAGGCGCTGTTCTTCGACGAAACCACGGTCCCGGTCGCTTGAACACGCGAACGGCGGGAGAAGAGTGATGCATCAAGAAAATGGGGAGACGCATGTCTCCACCGAAGAAGCGCGGAGCGGCGCGACGCCGGGGATGACGCGATATATCCTGGGCTTCTCGCTGGTCGCGGTGATCGTGATCTTCGCGATCGTGTTGCTCATCTGATACGAGTGCACCCCCCAAGCTGCAACGACTGGTCAAATGCGACCGGCACACCTATCTTCGCGATCGGTAGCGCCGGAGCGGCCGTGTATCCCTATGGAGCGTAATGAGCGACAGCGAACCCCAGCGGTACGAGGATGACGACGAGGACGAGGCCGAACTGGAGGCCGTTCCCCATGTTCCCCTGTCCGACAGCGATTTCAAGGCGCAGTTGGCGTTGGTCATCCCGCATCTGCGCGCCTTCGGGCGTTCATTGTCGGGCAGCCGCGATCTGGCCGACGATCTTGTGCAGGAAACCCTGCTCAAGGCTTGGGCGGCGCGGCTGCGCTTCCAGGCGGGCACCAACATGCGCGCGTGGACCTTCATCATCCTGCGCAACCTCTATCTCAGCCAGATGCGCCGGTCGCGCTTCAAGGGCGAATGGGACGATCTGGTCGCCGAACGGCTGCTCGCAGCACCCGCCAGCCAGGATCGGCATGTCGAACTGGGCGATCTCCAGCGCGCGCTGCTGCACCTGCCGCAATCGCAGCGCGAGGCGCTGATTCTGGTCGGCGCCGGCGGCTTTGCTTACGAGGAAGCAGCCGAGATTTGCGGCGTCGCGGTGGGCACGATCAAGAGCCGCGTTGCGCGCGGCCGCACCGCGCTGGAGGCGATCATGTCGGGCAGCGATCTAAGCGCACGCGCCGATCAGGCGCCGCAGGCGAAATCGGCGCTGGATACGATCATGGATGAGGTCGAGGAACTCAGCCGTCCGCGTTGAGCGTCACGCCAGCGCGCGGATGCGATCGAGCAGACGGGCCATATCGCAGGGAATATCGTCGAGCGCGCGAAACGTATCGCGTAGCGCGTCGCCGACGCCCCCGCCGGGGTGTGGCGAATCAACCATCACGCGCTGGGGGCGCTGGGTGTGCAAGGCATGGTCGGCGGTCATCGCAATCAATAAACGTCGTTTTGCCAGGATAGTTGCGGTGGTTCGCCGCGCGCACCGCTCCTGTGGCAAGATTGCATCATGATCGATTCGCATCGCCAAGCCATCGCCAACGCGCTGGATCGCGCCGAGGCGCACGCGCCGTTCCTGGCCAATCTGATCGCGCGAGAAGTCGATCTGGTGGCCGATATTGCCGCCAATGGGCCGGATATCGCCGCGCTGCTGGCGCCCGGCGATGACAGTGAAGTCTCCCGCGATCTGCGGGTGCGGCGGCGGCGGCTGGCGCTGGCGCTGGCGATCGGCGATCTGGCCGGCGTGCTCGATTTCGAGGCAGTGACGCACGCGCTGTCGGATTTCGCCGATGGCGCGCTCGATACCGCGATTCACACCGCGATCGCCGAACGCTATCCCGATGCCGAGCCACGCGGATTTGCCGCGATCGCGCTTGGCAAGCATGGCAGCCGCGAGCTGAACTACTCCTCCGACATCGATCCGATCTTCCTGTTCGACCCGGAAACCTTGCCGCGCCGGGCGAAGGAGGAACCGGTCGAGGCGGCGGTGCGGATCGGCAAGCGGGTGGTCGAATTGCTGCAGGCGCGCGACGGCGACGGTTATGTGCTGCGGGTCGATCTGCGGTTGCGGCCATCGCCCGAGGCGACCCCGATCGCGCTGCCGGTGGGGGCGGCGATCGGCTATTATGAATCGCAGGCGCTGCCGTGGGAGCGCGCCGCCTTCGTCCGTTCGCGCGTGGCGGCGGGGGACCATGCGCTGGGCGACGCGTTTCTCGCGACCCTGCAGCCCTTCATCTGGCGGCGCGCGCTCGATTTCGGCGCGATCGGCGAGATTCGCGGCATATCGCGCCGTATCCGCGCGCATCACGCGCAGGGGCAGGCGCTGGGGCCGGGATACGACCTGAAGCGCGGACGCGGCGGCATCCGCGAGGTCGAGTTCTTCGCGCAGATCCACCAGCTGATCCACGGCGGCCGCGAACCCGAATTGCGCGCCCCCGCGACGCTCGACGCGTTGGCGGCACTGGCGCGCGCGGGGCGGATCGATGGCGATGACGCGGCGGCGCTGGCGGAGGCCTATCGGGTCCACCGCACGATCGAACACCGACTGCAGATGGTCGACGATCGCCAGACGCACAGCCTGCCCGATCAGGCGGCGGCGATCGACAATGTCGCGCGGCTGCACGGGCTGGACGACGGCGCGGCGCTGATCGGGCTGCTGCGCCCGCATGTCGAGCGGGTGGGGGCGATCTACGATTCGCTGGACGATCAGGCCGAGCCGCGCCTGTCGGGCGACGCCGATACGCTGGAGACGATGCTGGCGGGGGCCGGGTTCGACGATCCGCCATCGGCGCGTGCGCGGATCGAAAGCTGGCGGCAGGGCCGCGCGCCGGCGCTGCGCAGCCCCGCGGCGCAGGAGGCGCTGGAGGCGATGCTGCCGCGGCTGCTGACGGCGCTGGGGGCGGGGCCTGCGCCCAACACCGCGCTGAACCGGCTGGACGACATGCTCGGGCGATTGCCCAGCGCGATCAACTTCTTCCGGCTGATCGAGGCGCGGCCCGCGCTCGCCCGGCTGCTCGGCGAGGTGCTGGCGCACGCGCCGACGCTGGCCGATGCGCTGGGGCGGCGATCGGAGCTGATCGACGGGCTGATCGATGCGACCGCGCTGGAGGGAGTCGGCGATATCCCCGCGCTGGTGGCGCAGATGCGCGGGCCGAAGGACTATCAGCAGTCGCTCGATCATGTCCGCCGGCTGGTCAACGAGAAGCGTTTCGCGCTGGGTGTGCAGATCGTCGCCGGGGCGAGCGATCCGCTCGACGTATCGGCGGGCTATTCGCGCGTGGCCGAGGCGGCGATCGAGGTGCTGGCGGGGGCGACGGTCGCCGAGTTCCAGGCGGCGCACGGGCGCGTGCCCGATAGCGAGCTGGCGATCATCGCGCTGGGGCGGCTGGGCGGCGGGGCGCTGACCCATGCCTCCGACCTCGATCTGATCTATGTCTTCACCGGCGATCACGGGGCGACGTCGGATGGAGCCAAGCCATTGGGCGCGGTGCATTATTATAATCGGCTGGCGCAACGCGTGTCCGCGGCGCTCTCGGTGCCGACCGCCGCCGGGCCGCTCTACGAGATCGACACGCGGCTGCGGCCATCGGGCGCGCAGGGGCCGTTGTCGGTCAGTCTGGACGGGTTCGCGCTCTACCAGCGCGAGAGCGCGTGGACCTGGGAGCATATGGCGCTGACGCGGGCGCGGCCGGTGTTCGGATCGTCGGCAGCGCGCGGGGCCATCCAGGCGATCATCGACGAGGTGCTGCTGCAGCCGCGCGCCAATGTGCGCTCCGATGCAGCCGAGATGCGCGCCGAGATGGTCAAGCACAAGCCGCCGCGCGGGGATTCCGACGCCAAGCTGCTGCCCGGCGGCCTGGTCGATCTGGAGTTCGCCGTGCACGTCACCCAGCTTGAGCGGCTGACCGGCTTCGATCCCGATCTGGCCAAGGCGATCGATGCGCTGATCGGCGAGGGCGCGCTGCCGCCGGACATGCGTGAGGCGTATGATTTCCTCACGCGGCTGCTCGTCACGCTGCGGCTGGTCGCGCCCGATGCGCAGGCGCCGCCGCCCGCCACCGCCGCGCTGGTCGCGCGGGCGTGCGGGCTGGCCGACTGGGACGCGCTGGTTGCGCAGCTGGACCGAACACGGCAATCGGTCAGGGCCTGCTGGCAGGCGCTGCACGATCAACCGGAGGACCACGATGCCGCTGAATGAAGGCGATACGCTGCCCGCACTGACCCTGACCGACGCCGATGGCGGCGCGATCGACCTGGCCGGGTTCCGCGGCAAGCAGCTGGTGCTGTATTTCTATCCCAAGGCGGACACGCCGGGTTGCACCCGCGAGGCGCAGGATTTCAGCGCGCTGGCGGACGATTTCGCCAAGGCGGGCGCGGTGGTGATCGGCGTGTCGCGCGACGCGCCCAAGAAGCTGGGCAAGTTCGCCGGCAAATATGATCTGACCGTGCGATTGGCGAGCGATGACGGCGCGCTGAGCGACGCCTTCGGCTTCTGGGGCGAGAAGAGCATGTATGGCCGGACCTATATGGGAATGGAGCGGGCGACCGTGCTGATCGACGCCGATGGGCGGATCGCGCATGTCTGGCGCAAGGTGAAGGTGCCCGGCCATGCCCAAGCGGTGCTCGATTTCATCGCCTCCTCATGATTCGAGAGCGGCGGATTTCCTTACTTTTTTCTTACTTTCTGGTTTGATCCAACGACTCAACGCATCGTCGTCCCGGTCCGGCGCGTGAACGGCCCGTATGACTTGCCTAATGTCCCAAAGCATAACATTCCCCGGTGGTCAGCGCGGAGGGGCAATCCAAGCTGCACACAGCCCTAGAATAATCCACGTCGTTTCGGCGGCGCGGGTTTTATAATGTCGCCGGGGATTGGATGAAAACTGTTTTGAATCTTCGCGGTCTGCCCTTCAACGCGCAGCTGCAATCCCTGTTCCGGGCTCGCGATTTCTTCTTCCATGATGGCAGGGTGCTGCGTCATGTCCGCTTCGGCGTGAAGGCGCAGATCGCCGCTGCGGTGCTGCTGATCGCCGGCCTGCTGCTGGCCTCGGCTTCCGCCACCCAGGCCGCCGGGCGCGCATTGGCGCTGACCGGCCTCACCAACACCCCCATTTCCGCCGATGCCCAGGTCGTCCAGCTCG
>JAESGW010000597.1_pt1 | contig 23744 bp, 22 predicted proteins | sample 9269791 | NCBI WGS metagenome assembly JAESGW01 (sample SAMN16773120, study PRJNA677053) | algae metagenome | isolation source: Aphanocapsa lilacina HA4352-LM1 and co-occurring heterotrophs from near cave... | place: USA: Maniniholo cave, near Haena, Kauai, HI | collected 2009-07-28 | reverse complement strand
CTTACGCGGAGGGTCCGGACCGCTTCGTCAACAAAGTCCCCGAGCCGCCGGCCCTGCCTGTGGCGGTGTGGATCCATCCGCCGAAACCGAGTAGTACAGCGTCTTCAGAGAATCAGGAGGATACGAGCGAACGCAGTTGAGCTTCAAGTTGTCTCAGATTCCTTGACACATTCCGCTTCGGTCGCCGCCTGATTTTGCTGCTGGAGGGCAGTCAGGCCCGCCTGCTCCAGCGCGTCGAACACCGGCAACGGCTGGGTATCGTCAAGGGTCTGTAAATTGCGCACCGCTTCAAGCAAATTCGGGTCCGACCCGAAGCAGCAATCACGGCCATTGGGCAGCAAAATCGGGTCGGACCCGGGCAAATCTCGCGGGCTTTGCTCCTATCTTGAACGCAGTGAACAATTTCGGCAAAAAAAGAGTTCACAATCGATCAGTCTAAAGTGGATTAGTAGTCCCTAATACAAAAAAATTGCAGGGCTCGGCTTAATTGTTAAGGAACTTTTGCTAGTGCTGGGGAGTCACCGGTGAGTTGGGAGGATCCGTTCGCTTCATTGTTTCGCCAGGCGGAGAGCGGCAGCCAGTTTCCGCCGGTGGTCGAGCACTATGACCGGGGAAAGACGATCTTTTTTCCGGGCGACCCGGCGGTGCGCGTCTATTTTCTCAAGCGCGGCGCGGTCAAGCTCTCGCGGGTCTACGAGCACGGCGAAGAAATTACCGTGGCCCTGCTGCGCGAAAACAGCGTCTTCGGGGTGCTCTCGCTCATTACGGGCCATCGCTCCGACCGTTTTTACCATGCCGTCGCCTTTACGCCGGTGGATCTGATTGCGGTGGGCGTCGAGCAGATGGAGCGCATTATCCAAGAAGATCCGGACATTTCGCGGCTGTTGTTCCAGGGGCTCGCCTCGCGCATCCTGCAGACCGAGATGATGATCGAGACGCTCGCCCACCGCGACATGGGTTCGCGCCTGGAGAGCTTTTTGTTGATTCTCTGCCGCGATTTTGGCCTGCCCACCAAGGACGGGGTGACCATCGACCTCAGGCTCTCGCACCAGGCGATCGCCGAGGCGATCGGTTCTACGCGCGTGACGATCACCCGGCTTCTAGGGGACCTGCGCAAAAAGAAACTCATCTCGATCAGCAAAAAGCGAATTACCGTCCACGACCCGATCAAACTCGGCCAACGCTTCGCCTAGTACGGGCAAATACCTGGCTGTGGGCAGAGGCAGTACGGGGGCGGACTATCTAATCTGGACTAGTCCGCCCCGATAGGTGATGCGATGAGGGCATTATCTGACGTTTCCCGCTTTGGCATTCTCGCTGTGGCTCTGATGTTGCTAATCAGTTGCGCCCCCGGCAGCGAGAGCCGTGAATCGGCAGAGCGTTCGCTCGACTATGCCGAGCGATCGGTTGAGGCTGCCGGTCAGGCCATCCGCGAGCAGACCCGGGAGGCCACCGAGAGCGTCGATCGCAACATCGACCAGACCGGCCGCAACCTGCAGCGCACCGCCGGCGACACGGCCATCGTCACCAAAGTCAAAGGCATCCTGGCCGCCGACCCACTGGTGCAGAGCTTCGCCATCGACGTGCAGAGCAACGAAGGCGTGGTCACCCTGCGCGGCGAGGTCAAAAACGACGCCCAACGGCGCCGGGCACTCGAAGACGCCCAGTCTGTCAAGGGTGTAGTGCAGGTGGTCGACCAGTTGACGCTCAAAAGTTAACCCTGGCTCGGGAGTGCAAATTGTCCGCACAGGCACATACACTGTGGGTACTTTCTACCCGGAGTGCACCTGTGCGGAAATCGCCGCTTACCCTCCTTCCTTGTCTGCTTGTTTCCCTTGCTCTTCCGGTATTTGCCCAGGAACCGACAGCCGAACCCGTGAACTCCAGTTCAAAGGCAGGAGGTCGTCCTTCGCCACAGATCACTTTTCTTATTCAAATTGTTGAGCTGAATGGCATCGGATTGCAGGTGCTCAGCAAAGCAAAGTTGGCCAAGACCACTACAGCGGAGCCTTCGGCAGCCACCTATCAAGACGACAATCGGCTCAGGGAGCTTATCTTTGAGCAGATACGTGCAGGCCACGGAAGTGTGGTAGTTGATACGGAACTATTTGAGGCCGACCGTACTTCCAGGCAAAAAGATACTAACCTCTATCAATATCGATGCTTCCTTTGCGGCGGGGCGCGCACAGACATCGGGGCGGCCATTGGATATTGGCAGGCAAAACATCTCCAGTACCCTGACATTCCAAGCAAACCAGACCCTTGCTTTCGGCAACCTGACCAGCCTCGGCACCAACGTGCCCATCCCCGCCAACCGCACCGAGCAGATTATCTTAATTACCCCAAGGCTGGTTAGCGGGACGTGAAGCTATAATCCCGGGAGTGCGCACGTCCGGGAACTGGAGCATGATCGACCGCGAACAGGTGAAAAAAGTCGCCTTTCTGGCCCGCCTTGAGCTCACCGAGGAGGAGCAGGAGATGTTCACCCGGCAACTCGGCTCGATCCTCGACTATATCGCCGAATTGCAGCGGGTGGAGACCGAGGGGGTGCCCCCCACCACCCGCGCCATCGAGGTGAACAACGTCGTGCGGCCGGACGAGCTGGTGGTGTGCGAAAACCGTGAGGGCATCCTCGAAAATGCGCCGGACCGGGCCGAGGACTTTTTTAAGGTGCCCCGAATTATCGAAGATTGAGCGCCTGGCGCAGCGGTTCGATGTCCGGCAACAACCCGGCTGCCAGGAGCGCAAGCAGCATGGCGCCAAAGAAAAATCGATAAATCACAAAGACGAGCGTCGAGCGCGTCTGCAAAAACTTGAGCAGCCAGGCGATGGCCAGATAACTAAAGATGGTCGAGGAGACAAAGCCTGCCACAATCGGGCCGACACCGCCGCTGAAACCCTCATCGACCAGTACCTTCAGTTCGAGCAGGCCACTCAGAAAAATCGCCGGGATGGCGAGCAAAAACGAGAAGCGCGCCCCGTCCGCGCGCTGAAAGCCCAGAAACAATGCGGCCGTGAGCGTCGAACCGGAGCGGGAGACCCCCGGTACCAGGGCCAACGCCTGGGCACAGCCGATCAAAATGCCGTCGATCACCCGGATGCCCTTCATCGTGCGCGTGCGCTTGCCCAAACTCTCCGAGAGCCACAGCAGGGCCGCCATCACGATCGAGGCGACGGCGATCACACTGAGCGCCCGCAGCGGCGAATTGGGCGCTTCGAGGGTGGATTTGAGGGCGAGCCCCGCGATCACAATCGGGATCGTGCCCAGGATAATTCCCCAGAACTGGCGCACCTCGCGCGACTGGGTATCCCCGGTGCGCAGAGCCCGCACCGTTCCGGAGAGAATTTCGGTGAGATCTTTGTAGAAATAGGTGAGCACCGCAAGCAGACTGCCCAGCTGAATCACCGCCGAGTAGGCAGTGCCCGGATCGCCCCAGCCCAGCAGGGCCGGTACGACCCGCAGGTGGGCGGTGCTGCTGATGGGAAAGTACTCGGTGATCCCCTGCACAAACCCGAGCACAATGGCTTCAAAGATGCCTATCTGCTGCTGCATGCCTTTTCCGGCTTGAAACTGGACTCAGGTTAGCAGGGAAGTACAGCCCAGGTCACCGGTAGCCGCGGGGATCGCACGGGCCTAATCGCCGTTGTGCCCAAGCAGTCCGCGCTTGGGGCCGTGGATCGGATCTTCGACGATGATCGTCTGCTCGCGGTTGGCACCGACCGAGACCAGGGCAATGGGCGTCTTCATCTGGTGGGCGAGAAATTCGAGATAGTCGCGCGCCTTGGGCGGCAACTCTTCGAGGGTGCGGCAGTGGCCGGTCGGCTCTTTCCAGCCGGGCAATGTCTCGTAGAGCGGTTCGCAGCGACCGAACAGATTGGCGTCACTCGGAAATTCCTCGACCGTCTTGCTCGGGCAGTGGTAAGCGACGCAGACTTTGATGCTCTCCAGTTCGTCGAGCACGTCGAGCTTGGTGATGGCCAGGCAGTCGAGGCCGTTGATGCGCACGGCGTAGCGGCCGATCACCGCGTCGAACCAGCCGCAGCGGCGCGGCCTGCCGGTGGTGGTGCCGAATTCGGCGCCGCGCTCCCCGAGGTGGCGGCCAATCTCGTCGCGCAACTCGGTCGGAAACGGGCCTGCACCGACGCGGGTGGTGTAGGCCTTGGCCACCCCGATCACCCGGTCGATGATCGTGGGTCCAACCCCCGCCCCGACGCAGGCGCCGCCCGCCACCGGGTTGGAGGAGGTGACGTAGGGGTAAGTGCCATGGTCGAGATCGAGCAGGGTGCCCTGGGCACCTTCAAAGAGAATGTTCCGGTGGGTGCGAACCGCCTGGTCGATCAGCAGCGAGGCGTCGATAATGTAAGGCCTCAGTTGCTCGGCGTAGGCCAGGTACTGCTCGGCCACCTGATCGACCGCGAGCGGCGGCAGGTTGTAGAGCCTCTCGAGCAAGACGTTCTTGAGGGGCACGATCCATTCGAGTTTTTCGCGAAAGCCCTCCGGTTGCATCAAATCGAGCACCCGAAAGCCCGTGCGGTCGGACTTGTCGGCGTAGGTCGGGCCGATGCCGCGACCGGTGGTGCCGATGCGGTTTTTGCCCCGGCGCTGCTCCTCGGCGATGTCGATGAGCCGGTGGTAGGGCATTGTGACGTGGGCCGTTTCGGCGATGAACAAATTCTTCGTCGAGATGCCCAACTGCTCAAGGTGCCGGATCTCTTCGAGTAGAACCTTGGGATCGACCACCGTGCCGGAGGCGATCACACAGCGCGTCTCCGGGTAGAGGATGCCCGAGGGAATCAAATGCAACTTGAAGGTCTGCTCGCCGACACAGACGGTGTGTCCGGCGTTGATGCCTCCCTGGTAGCGGACGACGACATCCGCCGAGACACTGAGCAGATCGGTGATCTTGCCCTTTCCTTCGTCGCCCCACTGGGCGCCGACCACAATTACGTTAGCCAAAAGCTCTCAAACCCTTACGCCACCAAGCAATCAAGAGTAAACGCTGACGGCCGCACCTGTCAATGCGCAGACGATCATGAAAAAACCCGGAACCACGCGCCTGCCCGGAGCATCCCTTAGTGCTGCTACCGTCAGGTCCTGACACGGTTCGGGCGTCCGAGCCGCACGGGCCCAGGCTTTTTTATACTAGCCCAGGTCCGCAAAGCGGTGCAACCTTGAAAATCTTCCCAAGCGAAAACCCCAGACCCTCTACTGAAATTGCCCCGATTCTTATCTAGAACCTCGATGGAGTTTCCCGCTCTTTCAAGCTTACCGGAACTCCCATTCGCCACAGCTTGGGACGCTTCAGTATTTGGTTGGGGCAGTCGCATTGATCAGGGTAGGAACCTGGAGTTAGAGTGTTTTCAGCTTCAAGGTTTGAGTTTTCGAAAAGCGTTTTTTGTCGCTTACTCGTCGCTCGCTCCAGGGCGGTAGGGAGAACTACTAACGACACCTTTAATATAGGGACTTACATCCGAAGGAGATCACTCCGTCAATATTAATTCACAACTCAATGAGCAATTTGTTTGCCATCGCTTCGAATGCAGTCACGGCCGTCCTGACCGCTCCCGACCGGGCGTCCTCGGGCTGGTGTTGGCCCCGCCGCCTGGCGGCTAGAGTTTGGTGCCGCACTCGGGGCAGAAGCGATTGGCGGTGGTATTTTTGGTGCCGCAGTTGGGGCAGTAGATGAGTTCGAGCGGCTGCATCGGCAACGGTTTTGGCAGGCCGACCATCTGGTAGTTGGCCTTCCCCGGTGGCACCATCGGGTAGCAGTTGGCGTCGGGGACGACATGAAAGTCGCAAATCACCGGCCGGTCGCGCTTCATCAGCGCCTCGATACCTTCTTTGAGCTGGTCCGGGTGGTCGATGACCATGCCCTCCGCCCCGAAGGCCTCGGCGAGTTTGACGAAGTCGGGCATCGAGGGCTTCATGTGGGAGTGGGAGAAGCGGCGGTCGTAGAAAAATTCCTGCCACTGGCGGACCATACCCTGCCAGCCGTTGTTGACGATGGCGGTCTTGACCGGCAGGTCGTACTGCACCGCCGTGCCGATTTCTTGTAAGTTCATCTGGAAGCTCGCGTCGCCGGAGATGCACACGACGTCTTCGTCGGGTAGGGCCACCTGCACGCCGATGGCCGCCGGAAAGCCGTAGCCCATCGTGCCGAGGCCGCCGGAGGAGATCCAGCGGCGGGGGCCATTTTTGAGAAACTGCGCCGCCCACATCTGGTGCTGGCCGACGTCGGTGGTGTAGTAGGCGTCGGTGGCCAATTTGCGAAAAGCGACCATCACTTCCTGTGGGTACAGCCGGGTGCCGTCGCTCGGCACCTCCAGCGGATACTCGGCTTTCCAGCGCTCGATGCGCTCCAGCCACGCCCGGGTGCGCGGCTGAAATTCGATGAGCTTTTTAATCAAATCCTGCAGCACCAGTTTGACGTCACCCACAATGGGCACCTCCGGCCCCCGGTTCTTGCCCACCTCCGCCGGATCGATGTCGATGTGGATGACGCGGGCGCGGGCAGCAAATTCGTCAAGTTTGCCGGTCACCCGGTCGTCGAAGCGCGCCCCCACGGCGATGAGCAAATCGCACTCGGTGACGGCGAAATTGGCGTAGGCGGTGCCGTGCATGCCGAGCATGCCCACGGCCAGCGGATGATCTTCAGGAAAGGCCCCCTTGCCCATCAAGGTGGTGGTGGTTGGGATCAAACCCAGCTCCGCGAGGCGCATCAGTTCGGCGTGCGCCCCGGCGGCGATGGCGCCGCCACCCACATACAGGAGAGGCCGGTCCGCTTCGAGGATGAGTTTGGCCGCCGCCGCCACCTGGCGGGGGTTTCCCCGCGTGGTTGGGCGGTACCCGGGAATTTTGGGCGTCGTCTGGACCGGCGTGTACTCGAAGCTTTCCTGGCCCACGTCCTTGGGAACGTCGATGAGCACGGGGCCGGGCCGGCCGCTGCTTGCGATATGAAAGGCTTCGCTGAAGATGCGGCCGATGTCCCCGGTGTTGCGGATGACGTAGGAGTGCTTGACGATGGGCAGGGTGATGCCCAGAATATCGGCTTCTTGAAAGGCGTCGGAACCGATCGACCGGCGCGGCACCTGACCGGTAATCGCCACCATCGGCACCGAATCCATGTGGGCCGTGGCGATGCCCGTCACCAGATTCGTCGCCCCGGGACCGGAGGTGGCCACACAGACGCCCACCCGGCCGGTCGCCCGGGCGTAGCCGTCAGCGGCATGGGCCGCCCCCTGCTCGTGGCGTACCAGAAAGTGCTGAAACCGCCCTTCGGCCTCGGCCTTGTAAATCTCGTCGTAGACCGGCAAAATGGCCCCACCGGGGTAGCCGAAGATGTGCTGGACGCCCTGGCAGCACAGACTATCGACGACGGCGAAGGCTCCGGTGGCTTGCATAGACTTAACCTGTAGCGAATATAACGGTTCCCTGTAACCACTTACTCTACATCAGTCCCGTAGCGGCGGGAGCCCCGTTTTTCCCACAGGCGCGATACGATGTCCGACTCTCCAGCTATTCGCGGCACTACCCGGCTTTTGGGCCTGCTGGGGTATCCGGTCGGCCATTCGCTGTCCCCGGCGATGCACAACGCCGCCCTCGCCCGCCTCGGCCTTGATCTGGTCTACGTGTCCCTGCCGGTGGCCCCCGCCGATTTGCCCCAGGCGGTGGCGGGTTTGCGGCGCGCGGGCTTTGTAGGCTTCAACGTCACCATTCCCCACAAGCAGGCGATCGTACCTTTGCTCGACACACTCACCCCCGAAGCCAAGGGCGCCGGTGCGGTCAACACCGTGCGCGTCGAGACCGACGGAAGCCTCACCGGCACCAACACCGATATCGAAGGCTTCATTGGTCCGATCGAAACGGTGCCGTTTGAAGGAGCGGCCACTATCCTCGGCTGCGGCGGCTCCGCCCTCGCAGTCGCCCTGGGCTGTGCTCAACGGGGATTCACGCGCATCCACGTTGTCGGCCGCGACCCTGCCAAACTGGTTGCTTTCCAATCGCGCCTGCATCCCGCCGCCACCGTCGAAATTTATCTTTGGGAGCAGCTGGAATCGCTGCTGCCTGGGACGGGGTTACTCATCAACACCACGCCCGTCGGCATGATCCCAGCCACAGAAGCGAGTCCGCTCGAAGATTTGGGGGCTTTGCCGCTGAAAGCCTGCGTCTACGACCTGATCTACCGGCCGCGCCCAACCCGGCTGTTGCAGCTGGCGGCGGCGCGTTCGCTCAAAACCTTCGACGGTCTGGGCATGCTCGTAGCGCAGGCTGAAGCGGCCTTCTATTTCTGGACAGGCTGCAAGCCACCCACGCAGTTGATGCTGCAGGCCGCCTGCAAGGCTCTGGCGCACGATTAAATCGCACTTTCTGCGGCGGACAAAATCAACCGATCGAGCTGGCCGCTGTTGGTTTCGCCGCGGGCGCTGAGGGCTGAGCGCACCAGGTGGAGCCCCCGGGTGGTGCGGCAGCACAGGTTGAACAGGGTCCGGGCCAATCGCCGGGTGCGGCTATTTTGGTCGCGCTGGTGGTCGTAGCGGCCACCGTCCCATTCGGGGGTGAGCACCCGGTGGTTGTAGAGCCCCACCCAACTCGGGCGCGACCAGCGCTCCGAAGTGATGTCGAACCAGAACTGGTAGTCGGCTGCAAAACCCTGGTTGATATAACTCCACGGAGTCGAGAACACCAACCGGTCGGAGGCCGGTGGACGGGTGGGCGGCGCGTGGGCAAAGCGCAGCACAGCACCCAGGCCCCGGGGGGCGGCGGCAATGCCGCTCAGGCGCAGGCGGCGGGCGAGTCCCATCAGTTCAAAGAGCAGTTGCTGATCGGCCGGCTCGCAGATCACCTCGCTCAGCAGATCGGTGTAGAGCCTACCCAGGGCGCAATCGGGCGTGTCCTGCTGCGGGTTGTCCGCCAACCAATCGATCAGATCTTGATAGCGATCGAGCTTCTCGAAGCCGACGCGCTCGGGATAGCGCACCGCCTCGCGGCTTCTGAGGCCCCGGCCCACCGGGTCGAACACGTCGGCCGCGAGCAACTCGGCGCGCACCGGGTCAAGATCCAGTAGCAAACCGAGCATCAGGCGCACCTCGCCAAAAGTTGGAAACTGTCCCCACTGCGGATAGGCCAGATCCAGCGCGCTGACGAGGGCGCGCACCAGTGGCTGCTGAAGGAGGGAGGCGGGCGGGCGGGGCGTATGCAGCGGCAGGCCGAGGACACTCTCGATCACCGTGGCCACCGGGGCGTCGATGAGCGGAGCGACGACGGCAATTCGTCCCGGGAGGACACCGGTGGCCAATAAAGCGCGAATGGCGGCAGCGACGGCCTCGGCGGCGTCGATGACCGTCTGTCCCTCCAGCAGAACCGGCTGGGGCATCGGATCCGGCACCGCCACGGGCAGGGGATTTTTAAACTCCGGGTAGATCCGGCGGGCGATGCGGTCGGCGAGCCAGCGCAGGGCTTCCCCGGCCGCATCCGGCCGCTCCAGATACCGAAAGCGCGTGCGGCGGACCACGAACTCGGCGGCCAGTTGGGGCACCCCGGCGTACAAGCCGCCGCCACCCACGGTATAGGCCAAAAAGAGCCCCTTCCCCCGCTCCTGGCAGCGGCCGAACAAATCGAGTGCCACCGCGCAGCTGTCCTCGGCGCGATCGACCACCAGGTGATCGAAGCTGCCCCAGAAGGCCTCCAGGCCCATCACCACGCGCCCGAACAGCTCCACCGCCCCGGCCGCGTCGATGGCGCCGCGCTCGCGGATGTAGTCGCGAGCGCGGCGAGCACAGCAGCTCAAGGCTCCCAACAGCGCGAGGCGCTGGGCATCCTCGCCGTTGGGCCAGGCGGCCCTCAGCCGTTCTCCCACCGCTTCGAGGGGAATCCCGGAGGCGCAGGCGATCCAGGCGGCACTGGCGATTTGATCCCAGACGCGCTCTTCTTTGAGACCGCAGTTTTCAAACCGCGCCGCGTGGTCGGGACACAGAGCACAGGCGCGCTCGACGCAGTGGCGCGTCAGGGCAAAATCGAGCACGACCGGCTCGAAGGTCGTACCCAGAGTCGGCTCACAGCCCAGCACCTCCCCCCAGAATTCTGCCAGCATGCGCACGGCAAAACCCAGCAATGTCTCGACGCGCAAAGGCCCGGCAAAGCGCTCGAAGGCACCCTCCAGACGGGCACTCATCCGCTGGGCTTCCTCGCGGCCCGCCGCCAGCACCACGATGCGCTCGGGCGCTACCCCGGCCGCCACCAGTTCGCAGTAGCGCTCCAGGCACGCCCCGCTCAGACCGCCGCGCGGCCAGCCGACCACCGCCTCAGCCATCCTGAACCAGCCGGTTGCACAGCCGGGCAATTTCCGCCGCCGGGGCCGCATCCAGCCAGCGCTGGAAGGCACTGGCTTCGCGCAGCACGGCACAAGCCGCCCGGGCCACAGCACCGCCCGCTCGGCAGCGCGCCACAATGCGCACAACGACCGGCTCGGGCAATTCCGAATCGGCAAGCGCCTCCGGCAAGCGCTCCCCTTGCTCCCAGCGCTGGACCAGCACCGGCAGCCGCGCGTGCACCCGCGACCAATCGCAGCTTCGGCCGGCGAGCGCCACCGTCGACCAGGGGCTTTGCCTGAGCAGCACCGCGAGTTCCTCGGCGCAGAGCGGCCACTCCCGCAAGATAAGCGCCGGGAGCGCATCGGGCAGTGTCGCGCCCATCCGCCGAAAATCCTCCACCTGGATCTGCCGCCCGGCTTCGGCGGGGAGCGCCGGGTGAGTTTCCGCGGGCTGCACCGCGTGCAGCCGTCCCCACCAGAGATTCGCCTCCCACGGCTCCATCTCGAAGATGAGTTCCATCAGACCCGCCTCCGGCCGGCGGGCGCGCTCCTCGGCCCCGTCGCGCAGCCGCAGCGTGCGCGGACCGATTTTGCACTCCAGGTGCCGTCCGTCGCGGGAGAGCGTCCATTGCGGCCGATAGTTGCGCACCGCCACCTGCGGGCGAGGCTGTCCGGGTCCAAAAGGAGCGAGCCGCTCCAGTTCATGAAAGGCCCGGTCGAGTTCGGCGGGTAAGTCGAGGGTGGTCTCCGCGTCAATTGCGATGGCCACCGGCGGCTCCCGTTGTGCCCGGGCAACCCGCCGGGCGATCTCGCGGCCGAGTTCCCTTTGCAGCGCAGCGACCCGCCGGCTTTCGCACACCAGGCGCACCGCCTCCGGCCGACCGCCCGCCTCTACCCATAGCGGCCCGACCGCCGCCAGAGCAGCGATCAAGTCGGTACCTTCCGGTGCGTAACCCGAGCCGTGGGCAAGCGCTTCTGCCTCCGGGCAAGCGATCAGCACCACCGCCAGGCCGTAGCGCCCCGCGAGCCTGGCTGCCGCCAGGGACAGAGCCTGCCGGGGCCAGTGGACCCGGGCGAGCACCGCGACCGCCTGCGATTGCAGGCCCAGGCTCTCGATGGCAAGCGCCCCCTCCTGCACCACCCGGGCGATGCGGGCCTCGTGCTCTCGCCATAGCGGCTCCCAGCCCCCGTCGGATTCGCCCGCAAGCCAGGCCGTCGCCCGGGCACCCAGGGCGTCGAGCGGTGCCGCCATCTTGAAGATCTGCCGGCGGTGGGAGCTTATCAGCGCCGCCAGCAACGGATGCGATCCGCCGCCGTCTTGGGCCAAACCCGCCAGCACCTGTGGCCGGCAATGGGCAAGGGAGACCAACCCCGCCACACACCCAGCCAGCAACAGATCCGCCCATCGATCGGGAGGCGGTCGTCTATTCAGTTGCCCAAGCAACGCCTCCACCAGCATCCAGGCCACCGCCGCCTCCGGCAGAAACCGCAGCGGGTGATTGAGCGCCAGCTGCAGCGCATTGAGAGCTACCAGACCCTCACCGGACGCCTCGCCCAAGCGCGCTTCGATGGCGATCGTCCGACAACCGGGCGGTGCGGCGGGCATCGAGCCCACGGCGATCAGCAAGCTCTGCGCAACGGGTTGCGCACCAAGAACTACCGTAAGTTCCGTTCCCGCTTCCCGCAGCGCCTCCTGCAGCAGGACCGCGGCAACTGCACTCTCGAAGCGATCGGCAGTCTGGAGAGTGATCGATTTTCCTTCAGAAATTGTCTGTGCAATCCACTGTGCTGCCCTCTCAAGTTCCGGCCAGGTGGGACCAGGCCCGAGCGGGGATCGCTCGGGCCACAGAAACGCCCTTGCCGACTGGGGATCACCAATTCCCAGAGATCCCAGCGCCCTTGCGCCGTATTCACCGACCAGGGCGCACACCTCCGGGTGGAGGTGAGACGGAGTGGACTGCGGGTTCCAGCGGGAGGCCATACCGAACCAAAAGTATCCTGTTTCCTGGAGTGATTGTTGGAGCGTTAAGGAGTGTTGCGCGGTCTTACCGGCGTTAATACTGCATGGTAACGTGGGCTCACGAGCAGTTGGCGAGAGTTTAGGAGAGCCCCTTGAGTACACCGCTGCATCCGCACAACCCGATCGAAGCCGCCGGCGAAATCGGCGGTTACGTAGCCCATCTGCAGTTGCACATGGCGTTGCAGGCCCGCAAACTGTTGCCGAGCGCCCTCGATACCAGCAACCATTGCCACAATTTGCTCTACCAAAGCCAGGCCGAATACGAAAAGTTCATTTCGCGCCATCGCCCCTGATCGCAGGCGTTTACCGTCGCAGCGACGGGTGCCGGCTTTGCAATTATTTATATTTTGAAATCACCCTGGCGCAGCACGCGCCAGCCGTCTTCCTCCCAGCGGACCACCGTCGAGGCGGTGCCGCTGCCGCGGTAGGCGCCTGCGAGCAGTGCCACCCCAGCAAAGGTCTGTCGAATTGCTTGCGGTTCGATGAGCGCCGGTTGGCCCGAGCGGTTGGCACTGGTGGAAGCGAGGGGACCAGTTTTTGCGAGCAGTGCGTGGGCGTCGGGATGGTTCGGGACACGCACGCCGACAGTCCCGCCCCCCCGGTGGACGGCGGCAGGCACCCGGCCGCCCGCAGGCAGCACCAGCGTCAAGGCTCCAGGCCAACCCCGCTCGGCCAGATCTGTCCACTCCGACCGCCAGGGTGCGGTGTAGAAAGCCAGATCCGCCGCCGCCGCACCCAGCAAAATGAGCGGTTTATGCTCGTCGCGCCCTTTGAGGGCGTACATTTGCTCGGCGTACTCGGGCAGGCAGACCAGGCCCGGCACTGTGTCGGTGGGCATTGCCCCCACACCGCCTGCGCACAAGTAGGCGGCAAAATCCACCGGGTTCAGAAAATCCTCGGCCATCGGTCGCTCGCGCCAATCCTCCACTTTCACTTTAGAACCGGACTCAAACAAGCTCGACCACACGTCCGGCACCGATGTCAGCCCAGTTTCCAGCATCCAAAGGCGGCAGCTTCGCCGGTTGCTCCAGACTGACGGACGGTTGCGTTTGCAGGCTGCGGTGACCGGGTGAAAAATTTTCGAACGCTCCTCTGGTGTATCGCCGGGGGACTGCTGATCGTCTCGCTTTGGGTGCGCTGGCAGCCCCAGTCGTCCCTCGGTCCGGCCGGTTCGACCGACTCCCCGGCACCGGCTTTGCCGCAGCACCCGCTGATCCGGGTCTACTTCAACCAGGCGCGCTCCGGGCGCTACGTCGATTACCGGGGTTTGGAGCGCCCCGGCGACGACCTGGAGCGGCGCATCGTCGAAGAAATCGGCCGTGCCCGCACCAGCGTCGATATCGCCATTCACGAGTTGAACCTGCCGGGAATCGCCCTGGCGCTCGGCGAATGCGATCGGCGCGGGGTGGCCGTGCGCGTCATCTTGGAGCACACTTACCACCGCGACTTCGCGTCTGTGGCTTTTGCGAATCGCCTCAAAAGCGCCGATCGCGAAGCCTACGACCGGTGGCGGCAATTCGTAGATGCCAATGGCGACGGCCGGGTCGATTATGGCGAGTTGCAGAAGCGCGACGCCGTCGGGATCTTGAAGCGGGCCAAGATTCCGGTAATTGACGACACCGACGGCGGTACGCGCGGCAGCGGCATCATGCACCACAAGTTTCTGGTCATCGACAACCGCCGCGTCGTCACCGGTTCAACCAATTTCACTACCAGCGACGTCCACGGCGACCCGGCCGACTCGCGTACCCTGGGCAACGTCAATCATTTGATGGTGATCGAAAGCGCCCAGGTGGCCGGGCTATTTGCCGCGGAGTTCGCCTGGATGTGGGGCGACGGGCCGGGCGGCGCTCCCAATAGCCTGTTCGGGCGGCGCAAGCCTGTCCGTCCGTTGCAATCGGTGGAGGTGGGCGAGGCGCGCATCGGCGTGCAGTTCGGCCCCGGCGAGGGCGAGGCGGGCATCAATGCCCTGATTGCCCGCCAGGTAGCCAAGGCGCGCCGGTCGCTCGATTTTGCCCTGTTCGTCTTCAGCGCCCCCGAAATTGCCGAAGCCATCCAGCGGGCCGCCGGACGTGGAGTGCGGGTGCGCGGTGCCCTCGACAGCGGATTTGCCTACCGCGATTACTCGATGGGTTTCGATCTGTGGGGCATGCGCTCGTGTGCTTTGAAGAAACCTCAACCGATTAAATCGGTCGGGGTGGCGCTCCTGCCGCGCGGCGACAAACTCCATCACAAGTTTGCCCTTCTCGATCACGGCACGGTCCTCACAGGCTCCCACAACTGGTCGGTCGCCGCCGATCGGCGCAACGACGAAAGTTTTTTGGTTATTGAAAGCCCCATCGTCGCCGCCCACTTCCGGCGCGAGTTCGAGCGGCTTTATGGTCGCGTACTGCTCGGTCCACCGAAACGCGGCCCGAAAACCCCCACCTGTACCCAAGCACAAACCACCTAAAGCATCACAATAAGCGGCAATGATAACATCAATAGTGACACCAGATCTCGTGACACCCATGCACCAGCGCTCCGTGAAAATTGTTCGCACCACGTTGGCGCTGCCGGCAGATCTGCTGGAAGCCATGGATCTTGAAGTGCAGCGCGGTGCATTCCGCAGCCGCAACGAATTCACGGCTTTTGCCGTGCGCCGGGAGCTTGCAGCGCTGGAGCGTGGCCGAATCGATGCCGAATTTGCAGCCATGGCCGAGGATCCACATTACCAGCAGGAAGCAAGGACTCTGGCTGAGGAATTTGCTTTGGCCGACTGGGAGGCACTGCAGTTGGGCGAGGGCGAGCCAGATCCATGAGAAGGGGCGCAGTGTACTATGCTCGCCTCGATCCGACCGAGGGCTCCGAGCAGGCAGGAACGCGCCCTGTTATCGTTGTCAGCCGCAACGCCATCAACACCTCCAGTCCGGTGATTCTAGCCGTTCCCTGCACGACCTACCGGGCGGGACAGCGCGTATATCCAAGTCAAGTGCTGTTGCGCGCTCCCGCAGGTGGTCTCGAGATCGACTCGCTGGCCCTTGGGGAGCAGGTGCGTGTTCTCGCAAAAAGCCGTCTGCTGCGTCTGTGCGGCGAGTTGCCGATCGAGGTGATGCAGTCATTGGAGCGGGCACTGATGATCGCTCTGGATTTGCCGATTGAACCTCGAAGTTTTTAGACAAACATCCAACAAACGCTCACGGCAACCCCAGTTCGCCCGCAAAGAAGATCAGCGCACCGGCGCGGTCGCCGGTGCGCTGGCTAAATGACGCACCGACGCCGTGGCCCGCGGCGCGGCGGGTAATCAGCGCCACCGGATGGCCCGAGCGGGTGGCCGCCTGCAGCCGCGCGGCCATCTTGCGCGATTGGTAAGCGTCCACGCGCGGGTCGTTCTCGCCGGTCAGCAGCAGCACAGCCGGGTAGGCAGTGTCGTCTTTGACCCGGTGCAAAGGCGAGTAGGCGTGCAGGGCGGCGAACTGGTCGGGATTTTCGACCGTCCCAAACTCGGTGACGTTGAAAGCGCCGTTCGGGTGCAACTCGACGCGCAGCATGTCGTAGATGCCCACCCGGCCGACCGCCGCCCGAAACAATTCCGGCCGCTGGGTGAGGACGGCACCCACCAGCAAGCCGCCGTTGCTGCCGCCCAGGATGCCCAGTTTGTCGGGGGCAGCCCAGCGGGTTTTTACCAGCGCCTCGCCCGCCGCGACAAAGTCGTCGAAGACGTTTTGCTTGCGGGTCAGCCGGCCGTCCAGGTGCCACTGCTCGCCAAATTCGCCGCCACCGCGCAGGTTGGCCACCGCATAGACGCCGCCCCGCTCGATCCAGGCCAGATTCGGCCCCAAAAAAGTCGGCCCCACGCTGATGCCGTAGCCGCCGTAGCCGTAGAGGATAGCCGGGGCGGTGCCGTCGGGGGTCGTGCCGCGACGGGCCAGCACCGTCACCGGCACGCGGGTGCCGTCTTTGGAAACCGCTTCGATTTTGGTGGCCTCTACACCTGAATAATCCGCCGCTGCCTTGACGGCAAACACTTCCTGCGACTTGCCGGTGGCGCCGTCGTAGCGCACCCAGCGGCCCGGTTCGGTCCAGCCCGAATAGGCCACGATCGCCTCGGCGGAGCGCTCATCCGAAGCGATCGTATCGATGTCGATGCCGGCTGCCGGTAGCGGCAGGGCGCGCACATACTGGCCGTCTTTGTCGAACTGGCGCACCCGCCAGTCGGCTCCCCAGACCTCGGTGACCACAAAACCGTCCCCGAGCGGTGCGATACCGCGCATCGCCCAGTCGCCCTCGCGCACCAGCGTTCGGAAGGTGCCCCCTTCGACGACGACCACCCGGCCCTTCGGCGAGCCGCCGGTGGCAATCACCAGAATGCGTTCCCCCAGGAAGGTACTGGCAATCACCCCTTCGCGCGGCTTGAGCAGCGGCAACCACTCGCCCGCCTCGCGCACGTAGAGCGATTTGGGTTCGCCGTCGCCCGCCATTACCAGGGCCGCGACGTACTTGCGGTCTTTGGAGGCGATCAGTTCGTACTCGGCGTAGGGCGAAAGACCCGCGCCGAACTGCAACTTGTCCTGGGAGGCGGGAGTGCCCAGGCGGTGGTGAAAGAGGGCCACATTGAACGGAGCGACACTGTCCACCGGGAAGCGCGTGTAGATAAAACCTTTCTCATCGGCGTCCCAGGCGAGGGCCGAGGGGGTAGTGCCCCCGCCCGCCCGCCGGAGCACCTCCGGGAGCATTCGGCCCGTGCGCCCATCTACCACCCGGATCACCGTGTCTTCGGTGCCTTTGTCGGCGGTGCCATAAGCTACATAGCGACCGCTGGGCGACGGCCAAAATTCGGTGACGGCGGTGAGGCCGCCCCCGCGGTTGGGATCGACCAGCACCCTCACAGTACCGGTGGGCCAGGGTTGGGATACCAGTACCGACTGCTCCTGAGGCGGCACCAGGCGCAGATAAAAAAGTTGATTGCCCACCAGCTGCGGCCTGGTGCGTTGCTCGGAGGTGAGCGAAAGTTCGCGCACGCGCGCGGCCATTTTTTCACGGCCGGGGTAGCGGCTGAGCACCTTTTCGGCGTAAGCGTTCTGGTCGTCGATCCAGCGCTGGACCTCGGGGGAAGCGGCTTTTTCAAGCCAACGGTAGGGATCTTCCACCTTCAGCGCGCCGTAGGTACTGCTCACCGGCTCGGTGCGGGTGGCAGGCGGCGGCGGCACCGAGCCGGTGGCAAGCACCCCACCGCCCGATAGGATTAGCGCCAGCGCCAGAAGCGCTCCCGGCCATCTCAGCCTGAAACTGCCCATAGCTTCCTTGCAACACAACCGCTAGCTATTTTGGCAGCTTCCGAGCGTATTCAATAGCTAATTTGCAAAGTGACCGTCGCTTCGACCTCGGCGGCACCCCCCTCGATGGGCATAGAGTCTGCTTCGATGGGCCTGGAGGCTTTGACAAAGGGCATCGGCGGCTGGCGGGGAGGGCTCCCGACCTGGACGGTGCGCACCTGTTTGGCCGCCAGTCCCAAACTCTTGAGCACCACCTCCGCCTGGGCGCGGGCGTCGGCGACCGCCCGCGCGAGGGCGTCGGCGCGCGCCTCGGCGTACTGCGCATCCGGGGCGGTGAAGCTCAAGTTTTGGACGACGTTGGCGCCGCTGCCTACGGCCGCATCGAGGACGGTGCCGGCCTGGGCAAGGGGCACCTGAAACTGGAGGTTGCTGCTCGCCGTAAAGCCCACGACTTGGCTGGGGCCGTCTTTGGGGGTGGGGTCGCTGTAGCGGGGATACAGTTGCACGCTGGTGGTCGCAAGCTTTTGCACCTGCAATTGTTTGAGGCGGGCGACCAGCGGATTGATGCGCTCGCGCAACTGCGCCTGGGCATCGGCGGCGGTGCGGCCCTCGGCCTGCACCCCGAGGTTGAAGACGGCGTCGGTAAACGGCAGCGAGGCGACCCCGCGGCCACTGACCGTCAAAGTGCGCTCAGGCTGAACTTCCTGGGCGCAGGCGGGAAAAGCGAGGGCCAAAAGCAGCGCCAGAGCCAACAAGCAGGAGGATAAATAGACCGGCATCGACAGTGTCTGAATCGGATCGTCCACGACCCTAGCACCCGGAGCAGCCTGGAGTTCACGGGATCAAGCGCAGTGCAGTTGGACTTGGAATGCACAGTCTTTGATTGCGAAACAGGCATACCCTAAAGAAGCTTAAATTTATCAAAAAATATCAACTATTTTGATGCAGGCTGATACACTGACCGGTGCGCAAGCAGTTGAAGAAATCAGCGGCCTTCCCCAGAAAGCAGCGTAAATACATATATATACTAAGGAGATCGATGATGCCAGACCGTCTGTGGGCGCGGTTGTCGCCCGGTCGTCCTTCGGCTGTGGGGGCTGCGCTCGGCGTGGCGACCTGTTTGCTGATGCAGGTCAATGGTTCCGCCATGCCGACCGTACCGGGGGCGGTGGTCCGCGCGAAGGTCCAGGTGCCTACCAGCATGCGCACCGACAAATTTTCGGTCGAGCGCTACTTAAATATCCCGCCCAACTTCGACATTTCGGTCTACGCCCGCATCAGCAAGGCTCGCTTTCTAGCAGTTTCCCCCAACGGCGACTTGCTTGTCTCCCAGCCGAGCACCGGCAAGGTGCTTCTAGTCAGGCCCAACGGTAGCGGCGATCCGACCATTTACGACTTTGCAGGCGATCTGCGCAAACCCCACGACATCGTCTTTCACAACATCGGTTCGACCCAGTACGTCTACATCGCCGAGACGCACCAGATCAACCGCTATATCTACACCAGCGGCGATACGAGCGCCCAAAGCCGTCAGGTGATCATCACCAATCTGCCCGACAGCAGCCTGCCCGAACTTGAAGGCGCTTACGGCCACGAACTGAAGAATATCGCCCTCGATGCCAACAACAAGCTCTACGTGTCGATCGCCTCGACCTGTAACGCCTGCTCCGAAGATACCGTCAGCGATCCGGTGCGCGCCGCCATCTACCGCTACAACGCCGACGGCACGAACGGACGGCTGTTCGCCGAGGGGCTGCGCAACGCCGAGGGCCTCGCCTTTTTACCCGGCACCAGTACCCTTTGGGCGGTGGTCAACAACCGTGACAACATCGCCTACCCGTTCGACGATTCGACCGGCAACTACGGCAAAGTGGTCCCCGCCTACGTCGACAACCACCCGCCCGAAGAGTTCACCCGCGTGCTGGACGGGGGCAACTACGGCTGGCCTTTTTGCAACCCCAACCCGGACACGACAAACGGCTATTTCAACATGCCCTTCGATCGCGACTACGAACTAAATGCCGGCGGTGGCGTCGATTGCGGCACGATGAACCGCATCGATCGGGGCATTCAGGCCCACTCCGCTCCGCTTGGGCTGACGTTTTTGCAGGCGGGCAATTTTCCTGCCCTTTACCGAAGCGGTGCCATCGTCGGGCTGCACGGATCCTGGAACCGCACCCAGCGCACCGGCTACAAGATTGCTCATTTTGCCTGGGACAGCTCGACCCAACGGCCCGGCGCCCAGGTGGACTTGATCACCGGTTGGGTGGACAGCGCCACCCAGGAGTATTGGGGGCGGCCGGTGGATACCGCCGTCGATGCGCAAGGGACGTTGTTGATTTCCGACGATTCGAGCGGGGCTATCTACAAGTTGACACCCAAAAGCGGCCCGGTTTTGAGCGTTGTGCCCGACCGACCGAGCTATTTGCAGGGGGAAGTGATGTACACCCAGGCGGCGGTCGCTTCGTCCTCAGCCCCGTCGGGTGTGCAGTTTTTCGTCGATGGCAAAGCGATCTGGACGGAGGGCGCCTCTCCCCACTGGCTAGGCGGTGATCAAAACTCCGGCAGCGTCGTGCCGGGATACGGGACGCGCAGCTTTGGGGTGGGTTCCCACAGCTTGAGCGCCAAAATGACCGTCAAGGGTGTGCAGTACGCTTCATCCACCGTGCAGTTCGAGATAACCGCCCCACCCGCCCCGAAAGCGAGTGTCATCCTCGACAAAGTCGTCTACGCCCGGGGGGCCAAAATTTACGCCCAAGCCTCGGTAGCGGCCACCACCCAACCCACGAGCGTCCAGTTTTACATCGACGGCAAAGCGGTCTGGACCGAAAAATTTGCGCCCTACTGGCTGGCGGGTGACCAGCCGGACCAGGCCAACGGCTACAGCACGAACAATCTCACCCCCGGTACCCACAGCCTGTACGCGGTGGCCACCGTGAACGGCACGCAGTACACCTCAGCCACGGTGCATTTTCAGGTGCTCTAGAGCAGTCAGTAGCCGGCCGATTGGACACCCCAGGCGCTGGCCATGGCCAGCGCCTGGTCAATGCGGCGCAGCTGGTGTTTGTGGGCGACGATCTGACGGATACAGCGCTCGTCGAGGTGCGAGCTGACCGCTGGCCAACGGTTGAACATGGCCTGCAGCGCTTCGGATATTCTGGGGCGGCGCGCAGTGGTGAAGGTTTTCTTGACAATCGGGCTAATCGCGGTGTCTTGTGCTTGTGAGCAGACATTCCCCCGAGAGTTTTTCGGTTTCACGGCCGAGCGACGGAGGGCAAGGGCCGGGCTTGGGTGCGCAGCTGCTCGCGGGCCTGCCCCAGCCAGCCCCGGGACTGACAATTTGGGTGATCTTCAGAACTTTCAAGCCTGGTCGAAGTCGCGCACACTATGGGTGGCACCCTGTGGGAATATCTGCAGACTCATCATCCGGGTCTGTATCCGCGCTCGGTCTTGCGCACGCTGCAGCTACGTGGTTCGTTCGACTTTGCTTCAGTGGCAGCCTATCAAGCATTCTATAGATAGCGTGGTCGGACAATTGAACGCTCTGCACGAGCGAGAGTTCCAGCTGGAACGTCTCGTCATTGTCTTTGTATTGCGCTCAGCTGAGTTCTTGGGCAAGTCCGATGAGAAGCCCTTCAGGCCCGCGGATGTAGCAGAGCCGATACGCGTCTTTATGCTGGACAACTTCGCCTACGAGCTGCGCGCCGCGCTTGTGGAGCCTTTCTAGCGTCTCGTCGATGTCGTCCACGGCGAACATGACGCGGAGGTAGCCTAGAGCGTTCACCGGGGCGCTGCGATGATCCGTGACGGCAGGCGGCGTGAGGAAGCGGGAGAGCTCGAGCCGGCCGTGGCCGTCCGGCGTGCGCATCATGGCAATCTCGACGCGCTGATCGCCCAATCCAGTGACACGTCCGGCCCATTCTCCTTCGATCATGGCCCGCCCTTCGAGCTCAAGGCCGAGTTCGCGAAAGAAATCAATCGTCCCTCCGAGGTCATCGACGACGATTCCTACGTTGTCCATCCTTTTGAGCGCCATGTGTGCAATCTCCTATGTGGACAACCAGAAGTGTTGAATGTCAGGAATTGATCCTACAAAAACAGCCCGAAGTTGTGTAAACTTCGGGCTGTGAATCATTTCTTTTTCGTTGGACCAAGGCTACTCGATTTTCCGCAGCTTGTCAAAACCGCTCTGTCCGCTTTACCCAATCGTGATTTCCCTCTCCTCGATTCCAGGCTCTTTTTCAGTTGCTGGCTGGCCCTCGTCATGGACAAAAGCACCCTCAGCATGCGGGACCTATTCAAACGCCTCAACCACACCGGTATCTCCGTCGATATCTCCACTTTTTCTAAAGCCTGCAAGTCCCGTTCTCTTTCTATGTTTGAGCAGCTGTACCGGAATTTGCTTATCCGGCTCAGGCGAGAGTTACCTGCCAAACAACTGCATCCTTGCCCGATTGATTCGACCGTGGTCGCCTTGACAAGCAAGTTGCTGTGGGCACAGGGCTATCACCAGGTCAAACTGCTCGCTTTTCAGGCAAGCGGCAGCGGAGCCACCGAGGGCAGTCTGATCAACTTTGGTTACGACCACGATGCCAACTTCGTCGGTGACATGCTCGCCGCCATTCCCAAAAACGGTCTCGGCATCTTCGATAGAGGCTTTGGAGGACTGGAGCATCTCCAGAGCGCAGCGGCGTCCAAGCAATATTTTTTGATGCGCATCAAGAGCAATTACAAGCTGTGTTCCTCGGCTCGAAGTGCCTCCACCGGAGGGGAGATTGCAAGCCGCATTGCGCCGTCAGTATAATCAACCACACAAACTGTAGGAAGAAATTCCATGGGCCGTTTGCAGGGAAAACGCACACTCATCACCGGTGGCACGACGGGCATCGGACAGGAAACCGCAAGGCAATTTCTGGCGGAAGGCGCCCGCGTGGCAATCACCGGAAACAACCCGGATACCCTAGCACAAGCAAAGCAGGAACTGGGCGACGCAGTGCTCGTCATCAGGAGCGACGCCGGTCAGGTCGAAGCGCAAAAACACCTTGCAGACGAACTGGCTAGGACGTTTGAGAAACTGGACGCGGTGTTCCTCAACGCCGGGATCGGTGTCTTCCAACCCCTTGAAGCCTGGGACGAAGCCGCGTTCGACAAGCAAATCGCTGTCAACCTCAAAGGCCCGTTTTTCCTGATCCAGCACCTGCTGCCGGTCCTGGCAAACCCCGCTTCGATCGTCTTGAACACCTCGATCAACGCCCACATCGGCATGCCCGCTTCCAGCGTCTACGGCGCGAGCAAGGCGGGGATGATCTCGCTGGCGAGAACCCTCTCGGGCGAACTGGTCGATCGGGGCATCCGGGTCAATGCGATCAGCCCCGGACCGGTGTCCACGCCTGTGTACGGAAAACTCGGGTTTCCCCCTGAGCAGGCCGAGCAGATGGTCGAAGCACTCCGCAACCAGATCGCACTCAAGCGTTTTGCCGACCCGGTCGAGATAGCGAAGGCGGTAGTGTTTCTCGCCTCCGACGAGTCGTCGTTCATGCTCGGCAGCGAGATCATCGTCGACGGTGGCATGAGCACGCTTTGAGGAGGGATGAGGGGCCAGGGGTCAGGGTTCGGCGCCTGAAGAAACTCTAGAAACCATGCCCTAATGGTTTTTGAGGTGGATGGGCAATGAGGGACTCGAACCCCCGACAGCCTCGGTGTAAACGAGGTGCTCTACCAACTGAGCTAATTGCCCTGCTTGTCGATAGTATCATCGCTAGTCCGCTGCCGGACGGTGACACCTTGAAAACCAGCTGTAGTAATTTTCCCTAGGAGAATCTACACGGACTGGCAAAATAAAAGAAGTAAGACTCTATTTCTTTATCCTGTTCGGGATTGCAGCACATTTTGGATAGATGGAAGCATACAGTCTCTAAGGCCGTACAGCGATTTCGCGGCAGGACTACAGTAGAATCGCGGCTATTCTCCGGCAAGGCCGAATGATAATCTTCTGACAACCATGGACGATAAAAAGTCCGTTTTCTGCAACGCCATCGAAACCCGTTTGATGGCCCCTTTTTGGGCTGTCTTGACCGACTGGCTATCGATGATGCCCAAACTCGGCTCTGCTTCTCGACCCGCTTGGCTGCGGACCTGCCTTCTCAGTTCGTCGTTGAT
>JAESGW010000596.1_pt1 | contig 23848 bp, 23 predicted proteins | sample 9269791 | NCBI WGS metagenome assembly JAESGW01 (sample SAMN16773120, study PRJNA677053) | algae metagenome | isolation source: Aphanocapsa lilacina HA4352-LM1 and co-occurring heterotrophs from near cave... | place: USA: Maniniholo cave, near Haena, Kauai, HI | collected 2009-07-28 | reverse complement strand
GCCCGGCTCCTCGGGGTTGGGGAAGGACACGGTCGGGAAGTCGGGGTCGGGGTGCTCCTGCTGCTCGACGACGTGCGGGGCGTCGAAGCCGGCCGTCTCCAGCACCTGCGCCACGGTCGTGCCGCCCACGCCGTGGAGCGGGGTGTAGACGACCCGCAGGTCGCGCGGGCCGTCCTCCGCGAGGGCTGCCACGGTGTCGAGGTAGCCGTCGACGATCTCCTCGCCGACGAGCCGGCCGGAGTCACCGCGCGGCAGCTCGGCGAGCGGGCCGACGGCGGCGATGCGCTCGGCGATCTCGACGTCGGCCGGCGGCACGATCTGGCTGCCGTCGCCGAGGTAGACCTTGTAGCCGTTGTCCTGCGGCGGGTTGTGGCTCGCGGTCACCATGACGCCGGCGACGCAGCCGAGCTCGCGGATCGCGAAGGCGAGCAGCGGCGTGGGGAGCGTGCGCGGCATCACCAGCGCCTTGAACCCGGCGCCGGTCATGATCTCGGCGGTGTCGCGGGCGAAGACGTCGGAGTTGTGGCGGGCGTCGAAGCCGATCACGACCGACCCGCCCGCGTGACCGGTGTCGCGCAGGTAGGCCGCGAGGCCGGCGGCCGCACGGGTGACCACGACCCGGTTCATCCGGTTGGGGCCGGCGCCCAGCGCCCCGCGCAGGCCGGCCGTGCCGAACTCGAGCGTCCCCGCGAACCGGTCGGCGAGGTCGGTGTCCTCTCCTCGCTCGGCGGCGGCGACGACCGCCTCGAGCTCGGCGCGGGTCTGGTCGTCGGGGTCCTCGGCCGCCCACGCGCGGGCCCGGTCGAGGAGGGAGGAGACGTCGGTCATGGGCGCACGTTATCGGGCGCCACCGTCGGTGGGCGCTGTCAGTATCTGCCCATGATCGAACACCTGGGCATCAACTGCACCGACCTCGAGCGGGCGGCCGCGTTCTACGACCGGGTCCTCGGCGTGCTGGGGCACCGTCGCGTCATGGACGTCGGTGTCGCCATCGGCTACGGCACCGACGGGCCCGACTTCTGGATCAGCACCTTCGAGGGCGTGGGCCCGAACCGTGAGGTCCACGTCGCCTTCACCGCGCCCGACGCGGCGACGGTCCGGTCCTGGCACGCCGAGGCGGTGGCCGCCGGGGCCGAGTCGCTCCACGAGCCGCGGCTGTGGCCGGAGTACCACCCGGGCTACTACGGCGCCTTCGTCCGCGACACCGAGGGCAACAACATCGAGGCGGTCTGCCACACGGGGGACAGCTGAGAGGGCGGACATCCGCGCGCGTGCGCCCGCCCCACCCGGCTAGCGTTGCCGCGTGATCGCGACCGTCCTGTCCGTCAACGCCGGCGCCCTGGCACCGGTGGCTGGGCTCAAGCGCCCGAGCGGCATCCGCAAGCACCCGGTCGACCGGATCGAGGTGCGCGACCCGGGCCCCAAGCACGGCGGACTGGGCAGCGGCGTGGTGGGCGACGCGATCTGGAGCCGCAAGCACCACGGGGGCGAGACGCAGGCGGTGTACGCCGTGGCGCGCGAGGAGCTCGACCGGTGGGGGGCCGAGCTGGGGCGCGAGCTCGGCAACGGGATGTTCGGGGAGAACCTGACCACGTCGGGCCTCGACGTCGACGGTGCCGAGGTGGGCGAGCAGTGGCGGGTCGGCACGTCGCTGCTCGAGGTGTGCGGCCCGCGGGTGCCGTGCGCGACCTTCGCAGCCCACATGGGGGAGCCGCGCTGGGTGCGGCGGTTCACCGACCACGGGCGGACCGGCGCCTACCTGGCGGTCCGCGAGGCCGGGGTGATCGAGACCGACGACCCGATCGAGGTGGTGCACCGCCCCGGCCACGGGCTGACGGTGCCGATGTTCTTCCGCGCCTGCATGGGCGATCGCGACCTCGCCGACGTCTTCCTCGACGCCGGGGTGCTGCCCGCGGCCGAGCACGAGTGGCTCGCCTCGCGGCGCTGAGGGCACCCCGGCGTACGGGCGGGTCAGGAGAGGGCGGCCACCGCGGCGTCGTAGTCGGGCTCGGAGCCGATGGCGTCGGTCAGCTGCGTGTGGAGGACCTTGTGGTCGGTGTCGAGGACGACGACCGCGCGGGCGAGCAGGCCCTTCCAGCCGCCGTCGGCCATCGCGACGCCGTAGTCCTCGCCGAAGGACGAGCGGAACGCCGAGCCGACGAGCACGTCGTCGATGCCCTCGGCGCCGCAGAAGCGGGCCTGGGCGAGGGGCAGGTCGACCGAGACGTTGACGACGGCGGTGTTGTCGAGGCCGGCGGCGAGCTCGTTGAACTTCCGCACGCTCGCCTGGCACACGCCGGTGTCGATGCTCGGGAAGATGTTGAGCACCACGCGCTTGCCGGCGACGTCGGCGTCGGTGAGGGCGCCGAACTGGAGGTCGACCAGGTCGAAGCCCGGTGCCTGGGATCCGACCGCGGGGAGCTCGCCCACGGTGCTGACGGTGTTGGGGCCGAGTTGTGTGGTTGCCATGGCCCCAACCTACTGGGCGGGGAGTCCTAGAGTGCCCGCATGGCCACCGCGCGAGCAGCCGACCGGACCGATGTCATCGTGGAGGTGCTGCGCGACGCGTTCGCGCCGCTGATGCGCGCCGACCCCGCGGCGTTCCGCGCCAAGTACCGCAAGATGGCGCGCGACCCCCACGCGTTCTACCGCGGCACCGCGTGCCTGTTCTTCCACGACGTGACGAAGGAGACCGACGACTGGGCCGCCCACGGGTCCGAGAAGATCTGGATCCACGGCGACCTGCACGTCGAGAACTTCGGCACCTACCTCAACTCCGACGGCCGGCTGGTCTTCGACATCAACGACTTCGACGAGGCCTACCTCGGTCGCTTCACGTGGGACCTCCAGCGCTTCGCCGCGAGCCTCGCGCTGGTCGCCTGGCAGAAGGCGCTGCCCGAGGACGCGATCCGCAAGCTCATCGCCCGCTACGCCCGCTCCTACCTCGCGCAGGTCAACCACTACGTCGCCTCCGACTCCGACGACGACTTCGAGATCACCCTCGACACCGCGTACGGGCCGGTGCTGATCGCGCTGGAGGAGGCGCGGGCGATGCGCCGCGCCGACCTGCTCGACGGCATGACGGTGATGCAGAAGGGGATCCGGAAGTTCGCCGACGACCCGAGCATGCGGCGCCTGCCGCGCGAGGAGCGCGCCGAGGTGGTGGCCGCCTTCCGCGCCTACCTCGAGAGCATCCCGCAGTCCAAGCGCTTCGACCGGGAGCTGTTCTACGAGCTGCGCGACGTCGTCGGGAAGTCCGGCTTCGGCATCGGGAGCGCCGGCCTCCCGGCGTACAACGTGCTCGTCGAGGGCTACAGCCAGGCGCTCGACAACGACGTGGTGCTCAGCATGAAGCAGGCCAACATCCCCGCCGTGAGCCGTTTCGTCGACACCAGCCAGGTCGACGCCTACTTCGAGGACGAGGGGCACCGCACGTCGGTGAGCCAGCGCGCGCTGCAGGTCCACACCGACCCGCTGCTCGGGCACACGGTGGTCGGCGGGGTGGGATACGTCGTCTCCGAGGTCTCGCCCTACGAGGTCGACCTCGACTGGGACGAGATCAACGAGCCCGAGGACATGCGAGAGGTGGTCGACCTGCTCGGTCGGGCGACCGCCAAGATCCACTGCGCCTCCGACGAGGACAGCCAGCAGGACCTGGTCGACTTCCAGGTCGAGGAGGCCATCGCCGCCTCCCTGAAGGGCCGCCGCAACGACTTCGTGGCGTGGCTGTGCGACTGGGGGATCGACTACGCCGCACGGGTGCGCGAGGACCACGCCCTGTTCGTCGACGCCTTCCGCGAGGGCCGGGTCGGGATCGCGGCCACGTAGCCACCCGTCCCGACCCCCGCGTGGTCGTGCTCAGGCGTCGATGTGCGACATGTCGCCGTAGCGCTCGCCGGCCACGGCGTCGCGCGGCACGGCCTGCTCGAGGGCGGACAGGTCGTCGGCGGTGAGCTCGACGGTGGCCGCGCCGACGTTCTCCTCGAGGTAGCGCACCCGCTTGGTCCCGGGGATCGGGACGACACCCAGGTCGGTGTCGCCCTGGGCGAGCACCCAGGCGAGCGCGAGCTGGCCCGGGGTGCAGCCCTTGGCGGCGGCGATCTCTCGGACCTTCTCGACGAGCGCGAGGTTGGCGTCGAGGGCCTCGCCCTGGAACCGGGGGAAGTACGCCGAGCGGCGGCGGTCGGCCTCACCGTCCGCGCCACCGCTCTTGGTGATGGCGCCGGTGAGGAGGCCGCGACCGAGCGGGGAGTAGGGCACCAGGCCGATGCCGAGCTCGCGGATGGTCGGCAGGATCTCGTCCTCGAGGTCGCGGGTGAACAGCGAGTACTCCGTCTGGAGCGCGGTGATCGGGTGCACGCCGTGGGCCTTGCGGATGGTGGCGGCGGACGCCTCGGAGAGGCCGAGGTGTCGCACCTTGCCGGCCTGCACGAGCTCGGCCATCGCGCCGACGGTCTCCTCGATCGGCACGGACTTGTCCACGCGGTGCTGGTAGTAGAGGTCGATGTGGTCGACGCCGAGCCGCTGGAGCGAGGCGTCGCAGGCGGAGCGGACGTAATCGGGGTGGCCGTTGATGCCGAGCATGGTCCCGTCGGGGAGCCGCTCGTTGCCGAACTTGGTGGCGAGCTGGACCTCGTCGCGGCGCCCGGCGATGGCCTTGCCGACGAGCTGCTCGTTGGTGAACGGGCCGTACATGTCGGCGGTGTCGAGGAAGGTCACGCCGAGGTCGAGGGCGCGGTGGATGGTGTCGGTGCCGCCCTGCTCGTCGGGGGTGCCGTAGAACTCCGACATCCCCATGCAGCCGAGGCCCAGGCTGCTGACGGTGAGCGGTGAGGTCGTGCCGAGGGTGCGCTGTCCGATCGATGAGGTGGTCATGCCTCCCACCTCACTCCTTGCAGTGCGCTCGAAGTCAAGGCCGCTCAGGCGGACTTCTCGACCTGGCCCTCGTAGAGGGCGATCTTGTAGTCGATGGCGCGCAGGTGGGACGTCACCTCGGCGAGCTGGCGCTCGACGACCTCGCGGTGGGCCAGGAGCAGCTCCAGGCGCTCGGACTCGTTGCCGTCACCGTCGCGCACCAGCGCGGCGTAGCGGCGGACGTCCCGGATCGGCATGCCCGTCGACCGCAGCCTCGTCACCATCTCGATCCAGCGCAGGTCGTCGTCGGAGTAGCGCCGGTGCCCGGACGGGGCCCGGTCCACTGCGTGCAGCAGCAGGCCGTCGCGCTCGTAGTAGCGCAGGGTGTGGGCGGTGAGCCCGGTCCGCTCGGCGGCCTCGGCGATGCTCAGGCTGGTCATCCGACCAGTGTCCGACTTGGAGTGCACTCCAGGTCAAGGGGGGCCTTGGGCGCGAGGTCAGTCGCCGAGCGCGGGGCGGTGGAACCGCGCCGTCGCGAACGGTCCCCCGACGAACTCGGCCTCCGCCTCGTCGTCGGGGCCGGGTTCGATCGTGTGGGCGTACGCCTCCGCGTCGTCCTGCGGCTCGTATCCGAGGCGCCGACCGGGCTCGAGGTCCCACCAGCCGCGGGTGTTGGCGCTGATGCCGTGGAGGATCGCGAAGCCGGGCGCCGGCGCGGTGAGGGCCGCCTCGACCATCCGGACGCCGTCGCCGTGCGAGAGCCACGTCGAGAGGCCCCGGAGGCTGGTGGGCTCCTCCAGGAACGAGCCGATGCGGCACACCACGGCGTCGATGCCGTGCCGGTCGGCGAACAGGCGCATCAGCGACTCGGCCGCGACCTTGGCGACGCCGTAGTAGGTGTCGGGCCGGGGGAGCGCGTCCTCGGTGAGCTCGCCGTCGGCCCGTGGCGTGCGGCCGACGGCGTGGTTGGAGGAGGCGTACACGAGTCGCGGCACGTCGTGGGCGACCATCGCGTCGAGCAGCGCCGCCGTCGTGACGACGTGGGAGGTCAGCTCGGCGGGGAGGGAGAGCTCCTCGGGGACCCCGGCGAGGTGCACGACGGCGTCGAGCCTGGCCCCGGTGGACAGGGCGGCGACGACCGCCTCGACGGCATCGGCGTCGGCGCAGTCGGCCTCGTGCCAGGCGATGGTCGTGCCCTCGGGGGGCGGGACCAGGTCGAGGCCGACGACGTCGTGGCCGAGGCCCTCCAGCCCGACGGTGACCACGCGCCCGAGGCTGCCCGCGGCACCCGTGACCAGCACGCGCACGGTCGCGACCTCAGATCCGGCTGACGACCTGGCTGAGCAGGCCGCCCATCCGGCTCGCGGCGGCCTTGCCGGCCTCGAGGACCTCCTCGTGGTTGAGCGGCTCGCCGCTCAGGCCCGCGGCGAGGTTGGTGACCAGGCTGATGCCGAGGATCTCCATGCCGGCCTCGCGGGCGGCGATCGCCTCGAGCGTGGTGCTCATGCCGACCAGGTGGCCGCCCAGGATCCCGGCCATCCGGACCTCGGCGGGGGTCTCGTAGTGGGGGCCGGGGAACTGCACGTAGACGCCCTCGTCGAGGGAGCTGTCGACCTCCTTGCACATCGCGCGCAGGCGCGGGCTGTAGAGGTCGGTGAGGTCGACGAAGTTGGCCCCGACGATCGGGCTGGTGCCGGTCAGGTTGATGTGGTCGGAGATCAGCACCGGCTGACCGGGCTGCCAGCCCTCCTTGAGGCCGCCGCACCCGTTGGTCAGCACGATCGCCGAGCAGCCGGCCGCGGCCGCCGTACGGATCGGGTGCACGACCGCGGCGACGCCCTTGCCCTCGTAGAAGTGGGTGCGCGAGAGGAAGACGAGGAGGTTCTTGTCCCCGTTGCGGATGGAGCGGATCTTCCCGCTGTGGCCCGCGACCGCCGCGGCGCTGAAGCCGGGCAGGTCGGTGGTGTCGATCTCGGCGGTGGCCTCGCCGAGGGCGTCGACGGCCGGGAGCCAGCCGGAGCCCAGGACCAGGGCGATGTCGTGGCGCTCGACGCCGGTCAGCTCGGCGAGCCGGGCGGCGGCCTCGGCGGCGCTCTCGTACGGGGTCTGGGCGGGGGCTGCGTGGGTCACGCGGCGAACTCTAGACCGACCGGTGGGCGGGGTTCAGAGGCCGGTGGACCGGCACGCGCGACGACGCAGCGCCGCGACGTAGTCCTCGGGTGCGCCCGCCGCCTCGGCGGAGTCGGCCAGCACGCCGAGGTAGGACGCCGACGGCAGCCCGCCCTCGTACGCGTCGAGCACGTAGGCCCACACGACGAGCTCGCCGGTCATCGTCTGCACCCGCACCTTGGTCTTGCGGTAGAGGCCGGTGTCGGCGGCCTCCCAGCCGTCGAGCGACCGCTCGTCCTCCGGGGTGACGTCGTAGACGGCCACGAAGACCTGCTCGAAGGGGTCCTGGACGATCGTCGACAGGGCGCCGTCCCAGCCGTGCTCCTCGCCGCCGAACGTCAGTCGCCAGCCCGTCAGCCAGCCGGTGGAGTGCAGGATCGAGTGGGGGCAGCGCTCGCCCATGCGGGCCGGATCGAGGTTCGTCCCGTAGGCGGCGTACAGCGTCACGAGCCACAGGGTATCGAGCCGCGACCCTTCGTGACGCGCGCCCGGGTGCGCTCCCCGGGACCAGCCCTCGGGCGGGTGTTCTCCCAGCGACGCCGACAACTAGGGTGGGGCCGTGACCGACACGCACTTCGACACCCTCGTCCTCGGCGCCGGCCCCGGTGGCTACGTCGCCGCGATCCGCGCAGCCCAGCTCGGCCAGAAGGTGGCCGTGGTGGAGGAGAAGTACTGGGGAGGTGTCTGCCTCAACGTCGGGTGCATCCCCTCCAAGGCGCTGCTGAAGAACGCCGAGCTGGCCCACACCCTCCAGCACGAGAAGGCCAAGTTCGGCATCGAGGGCGACGCCACGATGGCGTTCGGCCCGACCCACAAGCGCAGCCGCGACGTGAGCGCCGGCATCGTCAAGGGCGTCCACTTCCTGATGAAGAAGAACAAGATCACCGAGATCGACGGCTGGGGCACGCTCACCAGCGCGACCGGGATCGACGTCAAGGACAAGGACGGCGGCACCACCGGCTACACCTTCGACAACCTGATCCTCGCCACCGGCGCGACCGTGCGCCTGGTGCCCGGCGTCGAGCTCAGCGACAACGTCGTGACCTACGAGGAGCAGATCCTCACCGACGAGCTCCCCGGATCCATCGTCATCGGCGGCTCGGGCGCGATCGGCGTCGAGTTCGCCTACGTCATGGCCAACTTCGGTGTCGACGTCACCATCGTGGAGTTCCTCGACCGGATGGTCCCCACCGAGGACGCCGACATCTCCAAGGAGCTGCTCAAGCACTACAAGAAGCTCGGCGTGAAGGTGATGACCTCGACCGCGGTCAAGGAGGTCGAGGACACCGGCTCCGGCGTGAAGGTCACCGTCGCCCCCGCGGCCGGCGGCGACGAGCAGGTGATCGAGGCCGACAAGTTCCTCGCCGCCTTCGGCTTCGCCCCGCGGGTGAAGGGCTTCGGCCTCGAGAACATCGGGGTGGACGTCTCCGAGCGCGGCGCGATCGAGATCGACGACTACTGCCGCACCAACGTCGACAACGTCTACGCGATCGGCGACTGCACCGGCAAGATGATGCTGGCCCACGTCGCCGAGGCGATGGGCATCGTCGCCGCCGAGACCATCAACGGCGCCGAGACGATGCCGGTCGAGTACGACTTCGTGCCGCGTGCGACCTACTGCATGCCGCAGATCGGGTCGTTCGGCTACAGCGAGGCGCAGGCCAAGGAGAAGGGCTACGACGTCAGGACTGCCACGTTCCCCTTCACCGCCAACGGCAAGGCGATGGGCCTCGGCGAGGCGATCGGGTTCGTCAAGGTCGTGGCCGACGCCGAGCACAACGAGATCATCGGCGCCCACATGATCGGCCCCGACGTGACGGAGCTGCTGCCGGTGATGACGCTCGCCCAGAAGTGGGACCTCACCGCCGACGAGGTCGCCCGCAACGTCTTCGCCCACCCGACCCTGGGCGAGGCCGTCAAGGAGGCCGTCCACGGCATCGCCGGCCACATGATCAACTTGTGACGAACTCACACATGACTGATCGCATCGTCATCATCGGCGGCGGCCCGGGCGGCTACGAGGCGGCCCACGTGGCGGCCCAGCTCGGCGCCGAGGTCACCGTCGTCGACACCGACGGCGTCGGAGGCTCGGCCGTGCTGACCGACTGCGTCCCGAGCAAGACCCTGATCGCCACCTCGGAGCTGATGACCGAGATGTCGACCGCGCAGGAGCTCGGGGTCAACTTCCACGACCACCAGGGCGACGCGGCGACGGCGATCAGCGTCGACCTGGCCCGGGTCAACGCCCGCGTCAAGCAGCTCGCGGCCGACCAGTCGTCCGACATCGCGGCCCGCCTCGACCGCGACGGCGTACGCGTCGTCACCGGCCGCGGCCGCCTCGGTCGCGACCTCACGGTCGTCGCGGCCACCGCCGACGGGGAGGAGATGCTGGAGGCCGACGCGATCATCGTCGCCACCGGCGCGGCACCCCGTACGCTCCCCAGCGCCCAGCCCGACGGCGAGCGGATCCTGACCTGGGAGCAGGTCTACGACCTGACCGAGGTGCCGGAGAAGCTCATCGTGGTCGGCTCGGGCGTCACCGGCGCCGAGTTCGCCAGCGCCTACCTCTCCCTCGGCATCGACGTCACCCTCGTCAGCAGCCGTGACCGGGTGCTCCCCGGCGAGGACGCGGACGCCTCCGCGGTGCTCGAGGACGTCCTCACCCGCCGCGGGATGAACGTCCTCGGACAGTCGCGCATGCAGTCGGTCACCCGCGAGGGCGACGAGGTGACGGTGACCCTCACCGACGGCCGTACGGTCTCCGGCAGCCACTGCATCCTGGCGCTCGGCTCGATCCCCAACACCGCGGACCTCGGGCTCGAGGAGGCAGGCGTGCGCACCGACGACGGCGGCTTCATCACCGTCGACCGGGTCTCGCGCACCTCCGCGCGCGGGATCTACGCCGCCGGCGACTGCACGGGCGTGCTGATGCTCGCGTCGGTGGCCGCGATGCAGGGCCGGATCGCGATGTGGCACTTCCTCGGTGACGCGGTCGCGCCGCTCGACCTCAAGAAGGTCTCGTCCAACGTCTTCACCTCGCCCGAGATCGCGACGGTCGGCTGGTCGCAGCAGGCCGTCGACGCCGGCGAGATCCAGGCCGAGGTGGTCACCCTGCCGCTGGCCGGCAACGCGCGGGCCAAGATGCAGGGCGTGCGGGACGGCTTCGTCAAGCTCTTCTGCCGTCCCGGCACCGGGATCGTCGTCGGGGGAGTGGTCGTCGGGCCCCGGGCCTCGGAGCTGATCCACCCGGTCTCGATCGCGGTCGCGGAGTCGCTGACCGCCGACCAGCTCGCCCAGGCGTTCACCGTCTATCCCTCGATGAGCGGGTCGGTCGCCGAGGCCGCCCGGCGCCTGCACCACGTCTGACCGGGAGCCCGGCCCCGGGTCGGACCCGTCCCTCCGGACCCGGTCCGGGCTGGCACGCGGGGCACCACCACGTGCGCCGGTTGGCGGCGTCACCCGGCACCTCGGCCTGCACGCTGACGGGTCCCCGGCAGCGCCGGCAGCCCTGCCGCTGGCGCCCGGTCACCCAGTGGTCGTCGCCCTTCACCGGTGACCCGGTCGTCACCTGGTAGGCGCCGGGGACCGTCGCGGAGTGGTGCAGCATCGTGGCGGCGCGCTCGACGAGCCGCTCGACGTCGACCTCCCCGATGGGCGTCCACGGGCTGACGCCGGTGAGGAAGGCCAGCTCGTTGGCCCAGAGGTTGCCGAGGCCGGCGAGGGAGCGCTGGTCGAGCAGCGCACTGACCAGCGGGGTCGCGGGGGCGGCGCGGAGCCGGCGCACGGCCTCCTCGGCGTCCCAGTCCTCGCGCAGGGGGTCGGGGCCGAGGTGGCCGACGAGGTCGTGCTCGCGGTCGGTCGGCACCAGGTCGAGGTCGTGGAGGCGGATGCCGTGCACGGTGCGGTCGTCGTCGAGGGTGAGGACGAGCCGCACGTGGGGCTGGACCCGCCCCGGGAGGCGCTTGCCCGGCGCGAGCGTCGACCACGAGCCGTCCATGCGCAGGTGGCTGTGGAGCGTCGCCGGTGGCGAGCCGTCGGAGCCGGAGAGCCGCGTCAGCAGGTGCTTGCCGTGGGTGTCGTGGCCGAGGACCTCGCGGCCGGACACGTCGCGGGTCGCCAGCCGCGGGGTGCGGAAGTCGGAGCGCTGCAGCGTGTGCCCCGCGAGCTGGCGGTCCAGCCGGCGGGCGAGCTTCCAGACGCTGTCTCCCTCGGGCACCTGTCCAGTGTCACAGGCGGGTGGGACACCGGGTGCGACACGGGGTGCGACACCGGGTGCGACACCGCTCAGCCGTAGGGACCCTTGATCCCGCTGGCGCCGTCGGTGGTCTGCTTGAGGTAGGCCGCGGCCAGGTTCTGCTGGCCGTGCACCCCGTGGGACGAGCCCCTGGCGAGCTGGACGCCGGCGTCGACCACCCCGCCGATGCCGGCGGAGAGGTGCCAGGGCACCCAGCGGTCGCCGACGCGCACCAGCCGCTCGAGGGGTGCCTCGCCGGCCGCCAGCCGGCGGGCGTCGGCCGCGCAGACGGCGACCGCGCGGGAGGTGCCGCCGGGGGGCGCCCACTCGACGTCCTGCATCGCGGGACCGTGCCGCGGGTCGAAGAAGCAGGGCTCCCGGCGCTGGGGCAGCGGCTCGCCGTCGCGGACGGCGACGACCGCGGCCCGGTGGAAGCGGGAGTCGGCGACGACCTGCTCCACGGCGAGGACGTCCTCGGCGGTCGAGCTCGCCGACAGGAGGTGCTTGGCCTGGTCGTAGTGCTCGAGGGCGCGCCGGTAGTGGTCGCGCGCCACGGGGTCGAGCTCGTCGGCGACCGTGTCGAGGTGGAGCTCGGCGAGCTGCTCGCCGAGGACGGTGACGTCCTCGTCCATGAGCTTGCGCGCGACGCGCCAGCGGTCCTTCCCGGCCAGCTCTGCTTCGCGCCTGCGTCGTCGTCCCCCGAGCATGGGCGGAGTCTGCCACGACCGCGGGTCGAGCGTCGCTCAGTCGCCCCCGCCGCCCCCGCCGCCCCCGCCGCCGCCGTCTCCCGCGCCGCCGTCACCGATGCCGCCGCCCCAGCCGTCGCCGCCGTACCCGGTGTAGTCGTGCCCGCCGATCATGCCGCCGCCGTCCCAGGCGCCCGGGTCGCTCCACGCGGCGGCGAGGGGCAGCTGCGCGCCCGCCGTGCCCGGTGGCGTCCCGGCGTACGCCATGGTCAGCCGCTCGGCCTCGATACGGCCCTCCGCGACCAGCTCGGCGTACCAGCCGCCGGCCCACGCGGCGTAGAGCGGCCCGGAGGCGTACCACGCGACCCGTCGGTCGCCGACCCGGACCAGTCGCGGCTCCGGCTGATCGCCGCCGGCGAGGCGCTCGGCGTCGCGGAAGCACACCGGCACCTCGCGGGGCACGCCGCCCGGAGGCGCCCACTCGACGTCGCGGCTCGCCGGCCCGTGCGCCGGGTCGAAGAAGCAGGGCGGCCGCCGCGCGGGACGCACCTCGCCCGCCTGGGCGGCGAGCACGCACGCGTGGGCGAAGCGGCCGTCGGCCAAGGTGCGGGTCACGCCGGTGACGTCGTCGGCGGTCGCGGCGCGTGACAGCGAGGCCTTGGCGTCCTCGTAGGTGTCGAGCGCGCGCTGGTAGTCCGCGCGCATCGCGTCGTCGAGCTCGGTGGCGAGGGTGTCGAGGTGCAGGGCCGTGAGCTCCTCGCCGAACCGGGTGACGTCCTCGTCGGCCGCGCGGCGCACGTGGCGGAAGGCGTCGAGCTCCGCGAGCTCCTCGTCGTGCCGTTGTTTGCGACGCTTGCCCAGCATCCGTCCATGGTGCCACCGATCCGGCCGACCCGGTCCGGAGCCACTGGACCCCCTGTACGCTCGGAGGTTCTGTTGCCGACTCTCGGGGGAGAAGCCGACATGCTCCGACCACGCTCCCTGCTCGCGCTCGCCGCGGGCGCGCTGCTGCTGCCCGCCCTGCCCGCGTCCGCCGCCGCGGCGGCCGAGCCGCGTCGCGCGGCCGAGACCTGGAGCACCCCCGGCCCCACGGCCATCACGATCACCGGGCACGGGTTCGGTCACGGTCACGGCCTCTCCCAGTACGGCGCCCTCGGAGCGGCCGAGCAGGGCCTGACCTGGCGGCAGATCGACGAGTTCTACTACCCCGGCACGACCTGGGGGACGATCGGCGGCAAGGTGCGGGTGCTGATCACCGCCGACACCGGTCGCGACGTGCAGGTCGTCGCCGAGCGCGGCCTCAAGGTCACCAGCCTGGCCCGCCAGCGCACCTGGCGACTCCCCGGCATCTCGGCGAAGAAGTGGCGCCTGGTCGCCGCCGGCGACGACACCCGCGTGCAGTTCGCCAAGCGCGGCCGCTGGAGGACGTGGAAGAAGGTCCCGGGCGAGGCCGAGTTCTCCTCGGTCGACCGCGTGCTCACCCTCGTCCTGCCCGGAGAGCGCCGCGACTACCGCGGCACCCTCCAGTCCCTGGCGTCCCGTCCGGGCAAGCGCCAGACGGTGAACAAGCTCAGCATGGAGGCGTACCTGCGCGGGGTCGTGCCGCAGGAGGTGCCCGCGCTGTGGGAGCCGGACGCGGTGAGCGCGCAGTCGGTGGCCGCGCGGACGTACGCCGCGTTCGAGCGACAGGCGCGCAAGACGGAGCGCTACGACCTCTGCGACACCTCGCAGTGCCAGGTCTACGGCGGCGTCGAGGTCGAGCACCCGGCGGCGACCGCCGCCATCAAGGCCACCGCCAGGCAGGGCCTCCACTACGACGGCCGCCCGGCGTTCACCCAGTTCTCCGCCAGCAACGGCGGCTGGTCGTCGGCCGGCTCGATGCCCTACCTCGTGGCGCAGGCGGACCCCTACGACGCCCTCGCGAACCCGACCTACTCGACGTGGACGACGACGATCGACGACACCCAGGTCGAGAAGCAGTGGCCCGCGATGGGCGACCTGACGGGCATCGAGGTGGTCGCACGCGACGGCAACGGCGAGTGGGGCGGCCGGGTCACCGAGATGGCGTTCGTCTTCACCGGCGGCCGCGTCGACGTCGACGGAGACACCGTGCGCTCGGCCTTCGGCCTCTACTCCGACTGGTTCACCTTCGGCGTGACCCCGCGGCAGAAGGGCCCGGCCCGCCAGTGACCCGCAGGCTCCGCGTCGCCGCGCTCGTCGCCGCCCTGGCCCTCGCCGCGTCCGCGTGCGAGTCCGGCCGGGCGGCCGACGGCACGGTCGACCTGCCCGACCCCGTCGTGGCGCCCGGGGCCACGACGTCGGTCGACTACGTGGCCCTGGGCGACTCGTTCTCGGCGGGACCGTTCATCGGCACGATGCGCGCCGACCCGCAGGGGTGCGCCCGGTCCAAGGACAACTACCCGGCCTTCGTCGCCGACTGGCTCGACGTCGCGACCTACACCGACGTCACGTGCTCGGCGGCCACGACGACCGACCTCTACGAGCCGATGGTCATGTTCGACGGCAACACCACCCGCCCGCAGCTCGACGCGGTCACGGCGGAGACCGACCTGGTCACCCTCGGCATGGGTGGCAACGACTTCGGCATCTACGACTCGCTGATCCAGTGCCAGCGCGGGCCCGCGGCCGCGTGCCCGGTCGCGCAGCTGCGCGCCGACGCGGGCCAGGTGGCCGGCCGGATCCGGCAGGCCGTGCGCCGCATCCTCGCCGTGGCACCCGATGCAGAGGTCCTCGTCGTGGGCTACCCCGACATCCTGCCCACCGAGGGCACCTGCGGCGCCGTGGGCGTGCCCGCCGAGGTGCTCGGGCCGGTCACGGAGGTCGCCGGCCTCCTCAACGCCTCGCTCCGCCGGGGCGCCCGGGCGGCCGGGGCGGCGTACGTCGACATGGCGGCGGTGTCGGAGGGCCACGACGTGTGCGCCAAGGGGCGTGCGTGGGTCAACGGCCCCCGGCTCCGCGTGGGGGTGGCGGCCCCGTTCCACCCCAAGATCAACGGCATGCGTGCCGTCGCCGTCGAGGTGGTCCGCGAGGTGACCGGCGAGGACCCGGCCGAGGTCACCGAGTACGCCGAGCCCGACCCGGACGCGATCGTGCTCAACGCGAGCTGAGCCTCCGGACGCCCGGTCGGCGTCAGCCGATCACCAGCACCAGGTCGCCACCCTCGACCGCCTGGGTCGACGGCACGGCGAGGCGGGTGACGGTGCCCGCGACGGGGGCGGTGATCGAGGCCTCCATCTTCATCGCCTCGATGGTCGCCACGGTCTGGCCGGCCTCGACCTCGTCGCCCTCGGCGACGGCCACCGTCACGGCCCCGTCGTAGGGGGCGGCGACGTGACCGCTGTTGGTCGGGTCGGCCTTCTCCGTCGACGCGACGTCGGCCGAGATGCTGCGGTCTCGCACCTGGACGGGTCGCATCTGGCCGTCGACGGTCGCCATGACGTTGCGGAAGCCGCGCTCGTCGGGCTCGCTGATCGCCTCGAGGGCGAAGAGCATCTCGCGGCCCTCGCGCACCTGCACGCGGTGCTCCTCGCCGCGGCGGAGGCCGTAGAGGTAGTCGACCGTGGAGACGGACCCGAGGTCGCCGTACGCCTCCCGGGACTCCAGGAAGGCGGCGGTGGGGCCGGGGAAGAGCAGCTCGTTGAGCGTCGCGCGCCGGTCGGAGGCGAGGCTGGCGCGCTCCTCGTCGGTGAGGCTCGCGACCGGCTGCTTCCAGGTGCGCCCGGCGAGCGCCTTGGTGCGGAACGGCTCGGGCCAGCCGCCGGGCGGGTCGCCGAGCTCGCCGTTGAGGAAGCCGATGACGGAGTCGGGGACGTCGTACGACGCCGGGTCCTCCTCGAAGGCCGCGGGGTCGGCGCCGGCGGCGACGAGCGCGAGGGCGAGGTCGCCGACCACCTTGGACGACGGCGTCACCTTGACGACGTTGCCGAGGATGTCGTTGGCCGCGGCGTACATGTCCTCGACCTCCTCGAACCTCTCGCCGAGGCCCAGGCCGATCGCCTGCTGGCGCAGGTTGGACAGCTGGCCACCGGGGATCTCGTGGCGGTAGACGCGGCCCGTCGGGGCGGGGAGGCCCGACTCGAACGGCGCGTACACGCGGCGCACGGCCTCCCAGTAGGGCTCCATCGCGTTGACGGCCGGCAGCCACAGGCCCGTCTCGCGGTCGGAGTGGTCGGTCGCGGAGACCAGCGCCGACAGGGCCGGCTGGGACGTCGTGCCGGCCATGGCGGCGCAGGCGGCGTCGACCGCGTCGACGCCCGCGTCGATCGCGGCGGTGAGGGTGGCGAGCTGCCCGCCGGGGGTGTCGTGGGTGTGCAGGTGGACGGGCAGGTCGAAGCGCTCGCGCAGGGCGGTGACGAGGGTGCGTGCCGCCGGGGCGCGCAGCAGGCCGGCCATGTCCTTGATGGCGAGCACGTGCGCGCCGGCGTCGACGATCTGCTCCGCGAGGCGGAGGTAGTAGTCGAGGGTGTAGATGCGCTCGGCGGGGGACGACAGGTCGCCGGTGTAGCAGAGTGCGACCTCCGCGACCGACGTGCCGGTGGCGCGGACGGCGTCGATGGCCGGGCGCATCTGCGAGACGTCGTTGAGGGCGTCGAAGATCCGGAACACGTCGATGCCGGTCTCCGCGGCCTCCTGCACGAAGGCGTCGGTGACCTCGGTCGGGTAGGGCGTGTAGCCGACGGTGTTGCGGCCGCGGAGCAGCATCTGCAGGCCGATGTTGGGGATGGCCTCGCGCAGGGCGGCCAGCCGCTCCCACGGGTCCTCGGCGAGGAAGCGGAGCGCCACGTCGTACGTCGCCCCGCCCCAGCACTCGACCGACCACAGCTCGGGGGTGGTGCGGGCGACGTGCTCGGCGACGGCGAGCAGGTCGCGGGTGCGGACACGGGTGGCGAGCAGCGACTGGTGGGCGTCGCGGAAGGTGGTGTCCGTGACGGCGACCCGGTCCTGCGCGCGCAGGCGGCGGGCGAACTCCTCGGGCCCGACCTCGCGCAGCAGCTGCCTCGTCCCGTCGGGGACCGGGTGGCTGCGGTCGAGCTCGGGGAGCTTGCTGGCCGCGGACACCGTGACCGGCGCGCGGCCGTGCGGCTGGTTGACGGTGACGTCGGCGAGGTAGGCGAGCAGCTTGGTGGCGCGGTCGCGGCCGAGCTGGGCCTTGAGGAGGGACGGGTGGTCCTCGATGAACGACGTGGTGACGCCGCCGGCGGCGAAGTCGGGGTCGGCGAGCACGGCCTGGAGGAACCCGACGTTGGTGGAGACGCCGCGGATGCGGAACTCGAGCAGCGCGCGGCGGGCCTTCTGCACCGCGGCCTCGAAGGTGCGGCCGCGACAGGTGAGCTTGGCCAGCATCGAGTCGAAGTGCGGGCTGATCTCGGCGCCGCTGTAGGTGGTGCCGCCGTCGAGGCGTACGCCCGGGCCGCCGGGGGAGCGGTAGGTCGTGATCTTGCCGGTGTCGGGGCGGAAGCCGTTGGCGGGATCCTCGGTGGTGATGCGGCACTGGAGGGCGAAGCCGCGCGGCTGCACCGAGTCCTGGGTGAGGTCGAGGTCGGCGAGGGTGGCGCCGGCCGCGATGAGCATCTGCGACTGGACGAGGTCCACGGCGGTGACCTCCTCGGTCACCGTGTGCTCGACCTGGATGCGCGGGTTCATCTCGATGAAGACGTACTTGCCGGTGGGGTCGAGCAGGAACTCCACGGTGCCGGCGTTCTTGTAGCCGATCTCGCGGGCGAAGCGGACCGCGTCGGCGCACATGCGGTCCCGCAGCTCGGGGTCGAGGTTGGGGGCGGGGGCGATCTCCACGACCTTCTGGTGGCGCCGCTGCACCGAGCAGTCGCGCTCGTAGAGGTGGATGACGCCACCCTCGGCCCCGGTGCCGTCGGAAAGGACCTGCACCTCGATGTGGCGGGGGTCCACCACGGCCTGCTCGATGAACACGGTCGGGTCGCCGAACGCGCCGTCGGCCTCGCGCATGCACGTCTCGATCGCGTCGCGGAGGTCGGCGCGGTCGTCGACGCGGCGCATGCCGCGGCCGCCGCCGCCGGCGACGGCCTTGACGAAGAGCGGCGCCTCGATCCCTTCGGCTGCCGCGAGGAGCTCCTCGACGTCGGTCGACGGGGGCACGGACTCCAGCACCGGGACGCCGGCTGCCTTGGCGGCGGCGATCGCGCGGGCCTTGTTGCCGGTGAGCGTGAGCACCTCGGCGCTGGGGCCGATGAAGGTGATGCCGTTGGCCGCGCACGCCTCGGCGAGGGCGGGGTTCTCCGAGAGGAAGCCGTAGCCGGGGTAGATCGCATCGGCCCCGCATCGCACGGCCACCTCGACGATGGCGTCGGGGTCGAGGTAGGCGCGTACGGGGTGCCCCTCCTCGCCGATCTGGTAGGCCTCCTCGGCCTTCATCCGGTGCTCGGACCCGCGGTCCTCGTGGGGGAAGACGGCCACCGTGCGCGCGCCGATCTCGCGTGCTGCACGGAAGGCCCGGACTGCGATCTCGCCACGGTTGGCGACGAGCACCTTGGAGAACATGGGCGGAACGCTATCGAGTGACCGGTGTGAGGTGGGTTACTCGTCCGTACGCCGGTCAGGCCGCGGCCTGCTCCTGCGCCCGCCACCAGGCGACCGTCGCGGCGAGCCCGTCGGCCATCGGGGTGGGCGCGAGCCCGAGGCGCTCCTCGCTGGCGCTCGAGTCCAGGACGAACGGCGCCGTGAACATGTAGGACGTCTCGGCGAGCTCGCGCATCTCCCGCGACACCACGCCCGACGCGCGCAGCACCCACGGCGGGATCGCGGACGTCCGGGGCGCCGGCACGCCTCCCGCGGCCGCCACCATCTCGACGAGGCGCCGCTGGGTGACGGCCGGTGCCGTCGGCGCGTGCAGGAAGGTGTTCCAGAGGTCCTCGCGCCGCGCCGCCTCGATCATCGCGGCGGCGAGGTCCGGGACGTACGTGAACGAGTGCGGCTGGTCGGGGCTGCCGAGCACGCGCATCGTCCGGCCGGCCAGGACGGTCGGGACCAGCCGCTCGCCGGCGTGGGCGTTGCGGACGGCGGGGCCGTAGAAGTCGGACGCCGCGACGCTGACCGTCGGGGTCGCCGACGCCTCGCGCTGGGCGAGGAGGTCGGTGCGTACGCCGAGCTTGCCGGTGGTCGCGGTGCGGGGGAGGTCCTCGGTGATCGGACCGGTGACGGGTCCGTAGGAGTAGAGGCTCTCGGGGAAGGTGACGACGGCACCCACCCTCCCGGCCGCGTCGAGGACGGCCTTCTCCGCGCGCGGCAGCTCCTCGCGCCAGACCCGGGCGTCGTACGCCGAGCCGTGGATGCAGTGGTGCACCGCGGACGCGCCGGCCAAGGCCTCGGCCAGCGCGTCGGGACGGGAGACGTCGACGCGACGGCGGTCGATGAGCGGGTGGTCAGGCCCGCTGCCGGAGCGGGTGAGCAGCCGGACTGCCTGTCCGGCCTCGGCGAGCTGCATGGCGACGGTCGAGCCGACGGGGCCGGCTCCGGTGAGGACGTGGACGGTGGTCATGGGATCTCCTCGGAGAAAGTGAGAGCGGTGCTCTCGTTTCGACCAGCATGACGGGTCGGTCCGGCAAATGCAAGAGCGGTGCTCTCTTTCGGCATCTGTGCTCGCTCTTGTGCGAGGATGGCGGGATGGTCGACCCCGCACCTGCCGCCCCGCACCTCACCCCCAGAGCCCGTGCGCGCCAGCAGACGATGCGCGACATCGTCCGCATCGGCCGCGAGCACCTCGCCACGGAGGGAGCCGCGGCACTGTCGCTGCGCGCGGTCGCTCGCGACCTCGGACTGGTCTCGTCGGCGGTCTACCGCTACGTCGCGAGCCGCGACGAGCTGCTCACGTTGCTGGTGGTGGACGGCTACGACGAGCTGGGCGACGCCGTGGACGCCGCGCTCGCGAAGGTCGACGCGACCGACCACGCCGGCCGGATGCGGGTGATCGGCCGGGCGGTGCGCGCGTGGGCGCTGGCCGAGCCGGCGACGTACGCCCTGCTGTTCGGCAGCCCCGTGCCGGGCTACGAGGCGCCGGCCGAGCGGACCACCGGTCCCGGCACCCGCGTCGTCGTACGCCTCGTCGAGGTCTGGGAGGACGCCTGGCGTGCGGGGGTGGCGACGGTGGACGACGCCCCGCTGGCACCGCGGCGGCTCTCCCGCGATCTCGCCCGGATCCGCGGGCAGCTGGGGATCACGGCCCCGGACGCCCTGATCGCCCGGGGCCTCTTCGCCTGGGCGGCGCTGTTCGGGTGCGTGTCGTTCGAGGTGTTCGGGCAGTACGGCCAGGACGCCTTCGGCGATCCCGCGGACCTCTTCGAGCGGCACCTCGACGCGCTGGTGGAGGCAGTGGGGCTGGAGCGCGACTAGGCAGGACTGCGGTCTGCGTCAGGCCGTCGGCCGGCTCAGGGGGCGGGGAGCGACACCCGTGCGGTGAGGACCCGTAGGGTCTCCTGCAGCTCGGCGAACTCCTGTCTGCCGAGGCCGAGCTGCTCGACCATGTCGCAGTGGATCTCCTCCGCGTGGCGGCGCAGGGACTCGCCCTTGTCGGCCAGTGACACGACGACGAGGCGCTCGTCCGCGTTGTCGCGACGTCGTTCGACGAGGCCCCCCGCCTCCATGCGCTTGAGCAGCGGGGTGAGCGTGCCATGGTCCAGGCGGAGCTCGGCCGCGAGGTCACGCACGGTGCAGCTCTCGTGCTCCCACAGGACGATCAGCACGAGGTACTGGGGATAGGTGATCCCGAGCCGGGTGAGGGCCGGACGGTAGGCCGCGGTCACGGCCCGCGATGCGGCGTACAGGTCGAAGCACAGCTGCTCGGTCAGCGGCGGTGCCTTGATCGTCCCCATGTCGCGCCATTCTGCCCTACGTATGTATCTTGTGCACAAGTGGCTTGTGCACAAGGCACCATGCCGCAGTCTGAGTCTGGGAGGGCGCCTGTGGCTGGACGAGCGACGCCGACCGCTGACGTCGGTCGCCCGGGACCGCTGGAACGGCTGCTCGTCAGGTCCGGCAGCGGTGACGCGCAGGCGTTCGCCGAGCTCTACGACCGGCTCGCCCCCCGCGTCTTCGGCACGGTCGCCTGCCTGCTCGGGGACGACGCCGCCTCGGAGAACATCACCTGCGAGGCGTTCGTCGAGGCGTGGCGCCGTGCGCCGACCTACGACCAGTCGCGTTCCAGCGCCGCGGCCTGGATGCTCGTCATCGCCCACCGCATGGCGGTACGAGCCTCTCGCCTCTCGCCGCGCCCGGCGGGCCGGATCGCACCGGTCACCTGCATCGACGGCTCGGCCCAGACCGCCGCTGGGCTCACTGACGCCCAGGCCCAGGCGGTGCAGCTGGCCTGGTTCTGCGGGCTCGACCACAGGCAGATCGAGGAGGAGCTCGGCTCCGACATGCCGGCCACGACCTTGATCGACGAGGCGCTGGGACGGCTCGCTTCGATCGGCCAGCCGCGTTGAGGCCGAGCGCTGCCGCGGCCGGGGCCGGGGGTGATCGCCAGCTGGCTCGGGCCCTCGAGGCGGCAGAGGTGGAGATCGACCACCTACGAGTCGCGCTCGACCGCCGAACGATCGTGGGCCAGGCGCAGGGCATGCTGATGGAGCGCCTCGGGATCGACGCCGACCAGGCGATCGCCTACCTCAAGCGCATGTCGAACCATCGCAACCGGAAGCTCTTCGCCATCGCCGAGGACATCGTCCGCACGCGAGAGCTGCCCGAGCGTGCGGTGGGTCAGCGCCCGACCACCCTCCCGACCGCCCGCCCGACCGCCCGCCCGGAGAAGATGCAGCCACCGAGGAACGTCCCCTCGAGCGCGTTGTAGCCGTGCACGCCGCCGCCACCGAAGCCGGCGACCTCGCCCGCGGCGTACAGGCCCGGGATCCGCGAGCCGTCGGCGGCGATGCACTGCCCGTCGAGGTCGGTCTCGAGCCCGCCGAGGGTCTTGCGGGACAGGATGTTGAGGCGCACGGCGATGAGCGGGCCATGGGCGGGGTCGAGGATCCTGTGGGGCTTCGCGACCCGGATGAGCTTGTCCGTACGGCTGCGGCGGGCGTTGTGGATCGCCATCACCTGCACGTCCTTGGTGAACGCGTTGTCGAGCTCGCGGTCGCGGGCCACGATGTGCCGCTCGAGGTCCATGACGTCGAGCTTCGGGCCGCGCGCCAGCTCGTTCATCCCGGTCACCAGCTCGTCCAGCGAGTCGGCGACCACGAAGTCGACGCCGTGCTCCTTGAACGCCTCGACAGGGCCGGGGGCGCCCTTGGCGAGACGGGTCTTCGCGAGGAACCTGAGGTCCTTGCCGGTGATGTCGGGGTTCTGCTCGGAGCCGGAGAGGGCGAACTCCTTCTCGATGATCGACTGGGTCAGCACGAACCACGAGTAGTCGTGGCCGGTGGCCAGGATCTGCTTCATCGCTCCGATCGAGTCCGCGCCGGGCACGCCAGACATGCCCTCGAGCCGCCGGCCGGTGGCGTCGAACCACATCGACGACGGCCCGGGCAGGATGCGGATGGCGTGGTCGGGCCAGACCGGGTCCCAGTTGTGGATGCCCTCCACGTAGGCCCACATCCGGTCGCGGTTGACCATCGTCGCGCCGGCGGTCTCGGCGATGCCCTGCATCCGGCCGTCGACGTGGGCGGGCACGCCGGAGATCAGGTGCTCGGGCGCGGGACCGACGCGCTCGGTCGGCCAGCTGCGGCGCATCAGCTCGTGGTTGTGGCCGATGCCGCCGCTCGTGACCACGACTGCGGCGGCGTGGTGCTCGAACTCGCCGGCGACGTCCCGGGAGGACTTCACGCCGCGCGGTGAGTCGTCGTCGGCCAGCACGGCGCCGCGCACGCCCACGACCGCGCCGTCCTCGACGACCAGCTCGTCGACCCGGTGGCGGAACGCGAGGCGTACGAGCCCCTTCTCCTCCGCCTCCTGGACCGGCTCGGCGAAGATGCGCACGACCTCGGGGCCGGTGCCCCAGGTGAGGTGGAAGCGGGGCACGGAGTTGCCGTGGCCGGTCGCCCGGCCGTCGCCGCGCTCGGCCCACCCGACGAACGGCAGCGAGCGCAGGCCCAGGGCGCGGAGGTAGTCGCGCTTCTCCTCGTGGGCGAAGCGGACGTACGCCTTGGCCCATCGCTGCGGCCAGAAGTCCTCGCCACGTCCCGGCCCGTCGGTGCCGTCGCCGAGGCGATCGAACTGCGCCGAGCCCAGCCAGTCCTGCCAGGCCAGCTCGGGGGAGTCGGTGATCCCCATCCGGCGCTGCTCAGGGCTGTCGACGAACAGCAGCCCGCCGAGCGACCACCAGGCCTGCCCGCCGAGGTTGTGGCGGTTCTCCTGGTCGAGGACGAGCACGCGCTTGCCGGCGAGGGCGAGCTCGTGGGTGGCGACGAGGCCGGCGAGTCCGGCGCCGACGACGATGACGTCCGGGGTGAAGTCGTCCATCAGGGCTCCTGCGGGTAGTGGCTGACGACCATCTCGGCGAGCAGGCGCAGCGCACGCTCGACCGTACGGCCGGGGGCGGCGGTCGGGTCGGGGTCGAGGGCGGAGAAGGCCAGCCCGTCGAGGAAGTTGACGACGAGGCTCAGGACGGCCGGGAGGTCCGCGGCGGGCAGCCGGGCCCCCCAGAGATCGGCGGCCGCGTCGAGCATCTGAGCCTGCAGCGACTCGCGGGCCGGGTGCAGCGCCGTACGGAGGTCGGCGTCGGAGCGGGCCGCGACCAGAAGCTCGCGCCAGGTCTGGTTGGTGGGGGAGAGCACCGCCGAACGGAGGTGGCCGAGCACGGCCGCCACGTCGTCGGCCGTCTCCACGGCCGCGCCCCCGGTCGTCGCGCGGAAGGCCTCGACGTTGCGGGTGGCGACGTGCCCCGCCGTCGCGACGAGCAGCGACTGCCGGGTCGGGA